>JGI20214J51088_10000211_pt1 | contig 42497 bp, 30 predicted proteins | sample WetSurMetagenome_FD_51088 | JGI IMG/M metagenome (IMG submission 51088) | reverse complement strand
CTAAATCCAACTGGTTAATTGTATGAGTTGACCATAGCAGATTTGCACAGCCAAGGAAATCCAAAACAAGGTCCTTCCCAAAGTTGAATTCATTTGTTGATGCCCAGGCAGATGGAGCTCCTCCGGTTACGTCAATCATTTTTATCCTTTCATCCCAATGACTTATAGCAGTTGTAAAATTGCCAAATATCTGTTTAAAGCCGAACTTCTGTAATTCCATCTCCTTGCCCATGTCATCCCAGAACCAGTTGAATATCAGTATATCTTTTGGTATTGACTCTTTCACAACGGCAGGTCTGACAGCTCCCGGAGTCTGATATTTAAGACCGGTGGAGGATATCCTGTTCTGGACCAGTGTATCTCTTACACTTTCCAGCAGGTAATCTCCCCACATGGCAATTTTTATCCCCTTTTTGGAAAAATAGCTGTGGATTTTGTTTATATCCTGGGCGAATAACTTAGAGCAATCCTTCCCCTTACAAAGCGGACACACACCCAGTGGGGCTCCCCACCATTCATCATGTCCGATATGGACCATCTTAGGATGTATTACATCAATATATTCATCATAAACATCAAACATGAGTTTATAGGAAGCCGGATTTGAAGGACAATAAGTGTCCGGCCATTTGTCTCCCGGATATTCTGCCAGTTCAGGGTGTCTGGTAAGTAAATAATATCCATGGGTAAGTGAAGGTATTTCAGGAATTACCTCGATGAAATTCTGATTGGCAAAAGCCACAATTTCCCTCAATTCATTTTTCTCAATAATAAAACCATCACCAGCATCAAAATGGCTTGAATTTTTCTCTTCCCCGTGTAATCCCAAAGTTGAGTTCGAACGGGTATATTGCATGTATTTTGAAAATTCAATCCAACCTGCATTTACCTCAGGGTGCTTGTCAAGCCTCATGCAATTGACTTCAATAATAACCTTATTATACTTATAGAGTGCCATAAAATCTCTCAGAAACCGTTTGAAAAAGGCAATATTTTCAGGTCCAGGTACATATAATCTGATAGCTCTGAATGGCATATTAGGCCAGTCAGTTACATCAATTCCCTGAATGCTTCTTCCATTCCCGTTCATGAGCAGCTGGCGTAACGACTGCAGCCCGAAAAAGGCTCCGTGATCATCACATCCGGCAATAACGATCAGGTTTTTGTCAACATGGAGTAAATAACCTTCCGGACCTGGTTTCTTTTCAGTAACTGCCAGTTTGTGATCACTGCAATACTTCCTCACCAGCGGATTACTTGTGGTACCCATCAGCACAGCTTTACCATTCTTCGGAATAATTGCGCTTGTTGTGATTTTTAAAGCTACTCCGTACTTGTCGCTTAACTCCCTCACGAGAAACCGCGCAAGAGAAATATCCTGTGAGCTGGCATCCACAGGGACAAGGATGGATATAGATTCATCTACAATAAATTTGTCCTGATTAATTTGAAGCTGCTGTGGAATAGGAAAAATAAGAGGTATTTCTCCTGCCATAATATCAGTTGAAAATGATAATATTGCTGCAACCAGGAATGACATTGAAATTATTTGCCGGAAATGGTGTCTTTTATTCATTTTCCTGAGTTTTAAATATTGAGTTTGTATGATTTATTTATCCGAACTCTGAAACGGGATAAAAACAAATTTAACCACTATTTTATCCGAATCAAAGCAATATTGTTTGCACAATATGGATAATTTACATGGGCTTCATATTCATAATTACAATAATATTATCACAAAATATATTTTAAGAGTTTAAACTGATTCTATTTACTGCATCTTTCTGACAAATTCCTGTCAATTAATCATCAATAAAAAGTTAAATTGCATGTACGTTATAACTTACCTTTATTATGCAACTGGTGATCAGGAAACCTGTGGGACAGTCAGGATTGCAAAGTTTGAGGGATCAGAAAAATTATTCTTTGAAAGTCATTTTCCCAATGATATCGTGTTTATAAAAGCATCTGCAAAATATTAAAATCGCATTCATGAAAACTATGCTGATCGTTGCGAGGAAACTAATTTTATTAGTGGTTGAAAGTTGTTTAATATGCTTTTTACCATGTTCTGCTAACCGGCCGGATGATAGTAGTTATCTGCGGTCAGCCTTTGATCCGTCTAAGACTGAATGGAATATAGCGTGGCCTGGCAGGGTTTCACAGTATGATCTTGTCTATCTTAGTCCGCCGGTCGATCCGATGCAGGGAATTCCTCTTGGAAACGGTGATATAGGAGTATTGTTCTGGTGTGAAGGATCGAAACTGATAGCAGTTGTCAATAAAAGTGATTTATGGGATGATGCAACATTTGGTCCGTTCCGGAACTGGAGTCCGAAAGAGGAAGATTACAATACTACCCAGCGTCATGCATGCCGGATCGTTATTGATTTTAAACTACCCGTTTTTAACCTGCTGTACCTTACCGATTTTAAAGCAAAACTCAATCTGGCGGATGCTTCATTTAGCCTTGAATCAACAAGTGTTTTTGGTAAGGTGAGCTTGAATTCATTTGTGGATCATAAAACAGGTGTCCTGTTTTATGACCTTAATAGTGACCTCACGGAAGATGTCCCGGTTGAGATCAATATTGAACGGTTTGGATCCCGCACTTTTTCTCACTGGTACAGCCAGATAAACAGAGACGCTTCCATTGGATTATCAGGAACTGAGGCTGGTGCAGACAGCTCACATATCTACATCACACAGAAACTTTCAACGGGTACATTTGTTGCAAGTGGCTGTGTAATTCATAGCGAAGGGCTCGATGTAAAGTATTTCCGTGAGCATTCGCGGTGTGCCTCAATACAACTATCCGGAAACCGGCAAAAAAAAGCACAGCTTGCTTATCTGGTCACTTCCCCAGGTGTTGGCGATCAGTTAATTGGGACAAAAGAAACGCTTGATTCTGTAAATGAAAAAGGTATTAAACCTTTCCTTAAATCGAACAAAGAAGCCTGGAAACATATATGGACCCGTTCTTTTATGGATTATGGAGATGATTATCTGAACAACCTCTGGTACCTTACCATGTACTATGCAAATGCTTCACAGGGTGGCAATTATCCTGGTCGTTTCAATAACGGACTGTGGAGTTGGAGCAGCGATGTTCAGAACTGGAACTTCTATTTCCACTGGAACCAGCAACAATTAAGCTGGCCCCTGAATGCTGCAGGTTTTCATGATTTAGTTAATCCGTACCTCAATTTAAGATTTAATTCGCTGTCTAAGGCAAAACTGGATGCAAAGGAAATTTTTAATGCCAATGGCGCTTTTATTTCCGATGTGACAGACAGACGAGGATATAATTCTTCAGGGGAAAATACAAACCATACACCAGTTGCTGAAATTGCCCTCGATTTCTGGAGGCAATATGAGTACACATGTGATAAGAAATTTCTGAAAGAAAAAGCACTTCCATTCATTATAGAAGCTGCGCGTTTTTTTGAATCCCTGCTGGTAAAAGAGAATGACGGGCTGTACCACGCCCGAAATGGCACTGGTTATGAAGGATGGATCGGAATGAAGGATGGCCTCACCGAACTCGTATATGCAAGAGTTCTGTTCACAACAGCCTTGAAGGCATTGAAAGTGAATAATACTCATTTGCAGGAAGAGGCTAAATGGGAAGAAATACTTGCTCATCTGGCACCGCTTCCTGTCATAAAAGCTGGTGATGCTTTAATTGTACCTGAAGGATCAGGGTATAAGCTGATGAAAGGTGCTTTTAAAGGTGTAAGATCACCGGCAGATGAAATTATGGCTGCCGGATGGGGGATCAAAGAAAACAAATGGATGACAGTTTATTTCCCGGTTGAGGATACAGTAAATTTCGGACTGAAATTACTTGATGGAATATTCCCTTCCGTTCCCTCATCGCCTGTCTTCCCATCAGGTCTTATCGGATTGGCACAAAAAGGGAGTGTTTTATTTGACCAGATGAGTGCAACAACACTATTGTACGGATCTGAAATTACAGGATGGGATCCTGTTCCGGTAGTAATGGCACGTCTGGGTCTTAAAAAGGAGCTGGAAACTGATCTGCAGCATTTTCCAGGCAGGTGGCAGATCTATTGCAATGGCTGGGGCCATTGGGGCCTGGAGGGTGAAGTTAACAAAGATGCAGAGTGGTTTTTCAGAACAAATATGGTAAGAGATGTTGCTTTTCCGGATGGGGAAAGATTTCCTCTCCCAATGTGGCCCTTCCGGCACATGTCGATGGAATCGATGTCGGTTCTGGCAACTGCTATAAACGAATCAATGTTACAGAGTTATAATGGTACTTTAAGGGTCTTTCCGGCCTTTTCTGCGAGTAAAACAGGTCGATTTACCCTGCATTCTGAGGGTGGTTTTATTGTATCCTCTGAAATTATATCAGGAAATGTTCAGTGGATTTGTATCAGAAGTTTATATGGAAATCCTTTCAGACTTGAACTTCCATGGAGCAGTGCAGTTATGAAATCAAGCATGAAAAGCAGAAATCAGAGGCTTACGGACAGCTTAGCTGAGATTAAAACAAAACCTGATGAGATCATTATGATTTTCAGGGAGGGTGTTGAGCCTGATCATTGGTCTGTTATCTATGAAGAGCCATTGGCAAATGAGAAAGTCAGATATCACTCATCGGGAAAAGCAAAACTGGGAATTCCCCGGATGTTTTAAAAATTTTAAACCCAAAATTTGCTAAATTTAACCTGGAAACATATTACCATGAATAAAATAGCTGCACTTCTTTTTGTATTCATCCTTTATAGCTGCAAGCAGACAAACAACAAAACTGACGGTTCAGCAAAATCACTTAATTCATCTGGTTCAGGTATTGAGAAGGCTTCTGTTTCTTTCAGGGTAGGTGTTTCACAATGGATTTCTGAAGAACGCTCCAATAAGCTAATCGATTTGTTGGATAAGTACAAAGGGGTCACAGATGAAATTACCTTTTTTACTTCAACAACCCATGCCCCGATTCCTCTTGATGATTTCAGACAAAGGGCAGAAATTTTAAAACTCCGGATGGAACAAGTACGTAAAAGAGGATATAAAACCGGGATCAATATTCTGACCACAATTGGCCATCATAATGAAAACCTCGACAACTCTCTCAAAGGAAATTATACCTTCATGACCAATATCGATGGTTTGGTTTGTCAGGGTTCCTTTTGTCCGAATGATGAAAATATGAGGGAATATATAAAGAATATTTACCAGATAGCTGCCCTGACAAATCCTGACTATATCTGGATCGATGATGATATCCGTTTTGGGCATATGCCGATAGGACTTGCCTGTTTTTGCGATAATTGCCTCAGGATATTCGGAACTGAAACAGGGGTAAAATATTCACGCAAAAGTTTAAAAAATGCTTTGAATGAAGGCACATCCGTGGATAAGCTGAAGGTCCGGAAAGAATGGCTGCAACACAACCGGAATACTATTTCACGGCTCTTTATTCTGATTGAAAAAACGGTACATGATATCAATCCTTCTTTACCACTGGGTTTTATGACCGGCGACAGGTTTTTTGAAGGTTATGATTTTGATAACTGGGCAGGAATACTTGCAGGTCCATACCATGTTCCAGTTATGTGGCGCCCGGGAGGAGGGTATTATAATGATATCAGTACAGATGGGTTGGCAGGAAAATCACATGATATTGGCAGACAGGTTTCTTTGTTGCCTGATGATATAGTCTCTATTCAGTCTGAGATTGAATGTTTCCCATATCAGCGATTAAAAAAAGCGGCTAATATTGTAGTCCTTGAAGCAGGTTCACATATTGCTTCAGGCTGTACAGGTGCGGCCTTTAATGTGCTTTCTATGTACGATGAACCACTCGATGAATACGATCCGCTTATAGCCCGTCTTCATGAAGCAAGGCCGTTTTTTGACCTGATGGTAAGATCTTTGGGACGGTCTGGCGTTAGTGGTATCCATACATACTGGAATAAAAATAGTTTTATAACAGCTAACCTTGCTGATGGAAACTGGTTAAACGGAAGAAATCCGCTGGCTGATCATGAAATTTACAACATAGGGCTTCCTGCGTGTTATTCAGGTAAATCCGCACAGGTAACCATACTTGGCAAAGACAATATTTTTGCCCTTTCGCCTGAAGAGATCAAAAAACTGCTTTCTGGCGGTATATATATGGATGCAGAAACACTGCAGCAACTCAACGATATGGGGTTCGGAGAGTTGACTGGATTTGAGGTTACTGGTTCGGAAAATAAAGACAGAATTGAGAAATTTTCAGACGATCCGCTGAATGGTGAATTTGCGGGAAGGGAACGTGACAACAGACAATCATTCTGGAATTCACATGCCTTTTCATTGAAAAATACCGGCAAAAATGCCCGGATACTTACCAGCCTTATTGACTACTCAGGGAGAGAAGTTTCTTCCTGTACTATGGGGATATTTGAAAATAAGCTGGGTGGCCGGATTTGCATATCCGGATATTATCCATGGTCATTCATGGAAAACCTTTCTAAAAGCTTACAAATGAAATCTGTTTTTCGGTGGCTTTCCAGAGATTCACTTTCGGGGTATATTGCTTCTTTTCATCGGATAAACCTTTGGATCCGCGAACCGGAAGATGGAAAAGTTGCTCTGGCTTTTACAAACTCTTCTTTTGATCCTGCAAAAGATCTGGTGATAATGTTAAAAACAGGAAACAAGAAAATCAGAGTATTTGATATGCAATGTAAGGAGACTTTAATCCTCTCATCCGGAGAAGATGGCCCTTATCAGAAATTTATCATTCCTTATGTTGACCCATGGCAGACGAGGCTGGTAATAAGTGAGAATCAGTGATTTCATTATAAACTAATATTTTAAAATGATGAAGAGGTATATAGTTATGCTGACCATTTCGGGTTTACTGGCTGTTTTTATACTCAACATTCAGGCAACCAGTCAACCTCCGCAGAGTGCATTGATTAAGGAAGTTAATGTCCAGAAATGGGTTAATGAGAATTTTGCCAGAGGTAAAATACCACCGTTTTCATTTAAATACGGAGGTGTTGAATCAAGAGTCTTCATCACCAGATGGAAGTATACTGCTGAAAAACAGCCAACTGTTGATCCTGATATAGAGAAAAATGTTTATTCATATCAGGATAACAAAAGCGGACTTGTTGTTAAATGCTATGTTACATCATATAAAGACTTCCCTGCCGTTGAATGGGTTGTTAAGTTTTCAAACAGGTCAGTCTCAAATACCCCTGTCATTGAAATGGCAGATGTAATCAATTGTCCATTTGTGTATGACACCAGAGGGACATTTGTTCTTCATCACTCGCTTGGAAGTAATGCCCAGCGAAATGATTTTCAGCCTGTTGATAAAGCTTTGCTGGTTGGAAAGACAGTATCTATGATGCCATCCGGCGGTCGTTCCTCGGATAATTCAGCTCTTCCCTTCTTTAATGTTGAGGCTCCGGGAAATCAGGGAATCATCTTTGCAGTTGGCTGGACAGGTAAATGGTATGCCGATATCCGGCAACCAGATGAAAAGAGTGTCTCTGTAAAATCAGGTATAGCAAAAATGCACCTGGTACTCTATCCTGACGAAGAGATCCGGACCCCGGGAATCTGTATGCTTTTCTGGAAAGGNGAAGACCGTATGACAGGTAACAANAAATTCAGGCAATTTATNCTTGCGCATCATTTCCGCAAAATCAATGGCCGGTTTGCAGAGTATCCTCTTTCGGGCAGTTTTGATTATGGNGATCCTGCACCATGTAATGAATACAATTGTCTTACAGCTGATTATGCTATTGCCCTGGTAAAACGTTATCAGCAGTTCAGGATTACACCGGAGGTTTTCTGGCTCGATGCCGGATGGTATACAGGCTGCGGTTGGGATAAGGGAGACTGGTGGCAAAATGTCGGAAACTGGACTGTTGAAAAAGATCGCTTCCCCGGGGGTCTGAAACCTGTCTCCGATGCTGTACATGCTGCCGGATCAAAATTTATGTTATGGTTTGAACCGGAGCGTGTCCGCAAAGGAACACAGTTTGACATGGAACATCCGGAGTGGTTGTTAAGGCTTCCCGGTGACGAGAACGCACTATATAACCTGGGGAATAAAGAAGCACGATTGTGGTTAACAGATTATATCACTGATTTCATTAAAAAAGAGGGAATCGATTATTACCGGCAGGATTTCAATTTTGACCCGTTACCATTCTGGGAATTCAATGACAAACCTGATCGTGTTGGTATTTCAGAGATCAGGCATATTGAAGGATTGTACGCTTATTGGGATAGTTTACTGGTACGATTTCCCACTCTGCTAATTGATAACTGCGCAAGCGGCGGACGCCGTCTCGATCTTGAGACTATTTCTCGAAGTGCTCCGCTCTGGCGTACCGATTACCAGTATGGTGAACCCAATGGCTACCAGTGTCATACTTATGGGCTTAACTTCTATCTGCCAATTCATGGCACTGCGGTTTATAAGACAGAAAACTACACTTTCAGATCTGGTTTAGGTGCCACCATGGTTATGAACTGGGAGGTTACCGGTAGGAATTCTGAATCCATTCCGGCTATTCAGAAGTGTATCAAGGATTATAAAACTCTTCGTCCGTATTACTATGGCGATTATTATCCCCTGACCGGGACCGACAATATGACCCAGGACAGCGTATGGTTAGCCTACCAGCTGAACCGGCCCGGCCATGAGGATGGTATCCTTTTAGCTTTTCGACGGAAAGATTGCAATGAAGTATCCAGAACAGTAAAGCTTCATGGTTTGGATCCGAAAGAAAGTTATGTACTTACAGATGAGGACTCTCAGAAGCAGGAAACAATAACAGGAGCTGAACTTTTAAATGGCCTTAAGCTTACAATCAGCAATACGCCAGGATCTCTTTTGATCCGGTATAAAAAGAGGCAATAATTACTATCTTTCAAAAAAATAACAAGGAAAAACACAAGCTCATGAAAAAATCAATATTTGCGCTTATAGTTGCAGCTATCATTATCCCGGGATGCTCAGATAAGAAAGGATCAGCTCCTGTTGATTCTGGAATAATCCAGAATCCTTCCGCTGAGATAACCGAGGGTTCAGTAGTAAAAGGATGGAGTAGTGATGCCAGTTCAAACAGGGTCATCCTTTTCTATGATAATGTTGCCAGGCAGGGAACAAAAAGCTTTTTTATTGATGCAGACAAATATGCTGCAGGACAGTGGACTACAAAAGTTAATCTTAAACCATGGTCGAAATACAGGTTTTCAGGTTGGATCAAGACCGAAAAAATAATTTCGCAAGGAGGAAAAGGTGCAGGATTCAAGATGGATGGCCTCAATGTTGAACCTAAAGGTTTTACGGGGACAAATGACTGGACTATTGTGAATTATGAATTTGAAACAAATAATAATGATTGTGTCAGAATAGCCTGCCAGCTTGATGTTGAAAAAAATGCAAAAGGCAGGGCCTGGTTTGATGATATGGACCTTGAACTTCTATCAACTGAGAGAATAGCAACAGATATAAGGATAAATACAGCTGTTAAAGGTCAACCGATGCCAGTTTATATCTACGGACAGTTTATTGAGCATCTTGGCCATTGCATCTATGGAGGTATCTGGGCAGAAATGGTCGAAGACCGTAAATTCTGGTATGCTCCTGGTACCAGTGAATCATCATGGAAAGTTTCCGGAGATCAGTCATTGCTGTCAATGGACAGAATAAATCCTTTTACTGGTGTTCAGACTCCTGTCCTTGCTTCAGATGGTGATAAAAAAGCAATCCTTTTCCAGGAAAACCTGGGACTGAAAGAGAACCTTGAATATAATGGAAGGATTGTTCTGAAGGCAACACCAGGTATTAAGAAAGCACTTGTGACTCTCAAATGGGATGATAAAACTGAGAGCGCTGAAATAGCAGGACTCACAGATAAGTATTCAACATACCCGCTGAAATTCAAATCGGCAAATCTTGTGCATGATGCAATTATATCTGTGGAGCCTGTGGGGAAAGGAAAATTATGGATAGGAACTCTTTCACTTATGCCTTCAGATAACACTGAAGGATTCAGGTCTGACGTTCTGGAACTTCTCAGGGAATTAGGTTCGCCAGTTTACAGGTGGCCAGGAGGTAATTTTGTAAGCGGATATAACTGGAGAGACGGGATTGGAGACCGGGACAAACGTCCTCCCAGGAAAAATCCTGCATGGCTGGGAGTCGAAGCGAATGATGTAGGTATTCATGAATTTATGAGACTATGCGAACTCATTAAAACCGAGCCTTATATTGCAGTAAATGCAGGACTTGGAGTCTCCGATGAAGCTATGGCTGAGGTTCAGTACACCAATGGAGAGGTGAATACTCCAATGGGTAAAATCCGCGCTTCTAACGGTCATGAAAACCCGTGGAAGGTGAAATTCTGGTCAATCGGAAACGAGATGTATGGCGACTGGCAACTTGGACACATGTCAACAGATCAGTTTGTTAAAAAGAATAATGACTTTGCTGACAGGATGAGATCAGTTGATCCGTCAATAAAACTTATTGCAGTCGGAGATCTGGGCAACTGGGATAAAATGGTACTTGCAAACTGTTCAGACAAAATAGATTATATAAGTGAGCATTTTTATAAACAGGACTATCCCGGCGGAGGTCTTATGAATCATGTACGACAGATTCCTGATGCAATCAGGGAAAAAGCTGTTGCTCATAGGGAATACCGGAACTCAATTCCTGCTCTTAAAGGGAAAGATATAAGGATCTGTATGGATGAATGGAACTACTGGTATGGCCCCTATATTTATGGTGAACTTGGCACCAGATACTTCTTCAGAGATGCCATGGGAATAGCTGCAGGGTTGAATGAGTACTCTAAAAACTCAGATATTATTTTCATGGCAAATTATGCACAGACAATAAACGTAATCGGTTGTATTAAAACAAACACTACCCATTCGGTAATCGATGCTACAGGTCTGGTTTTAAAACTTTATCGCCATAAATTTGGAGTAATACCTGTTGAAATAAGTGGTGATAACCGTCCGCTTGAAATAGGTGCAACCTTAACTTCCGGAGAAGATACATTAACTGTTTCAGTGGTTAATCCTACCTGGGAACCTGTTGAGTTTCCACTTTCAATATCAGGAAGCAAACCACAAGACAGTGTTGAAATATGGAAGGTAACTTCCCCAAATGATATGTCAACCAATGAACCCGGAAGAGAACCCGCAGTTAAGATCACAGGTCCTGATATCCTAAAACTCAACACAAAACTGAAAGTTGGACCGGCGAGCATTACCATTTTCAGAATTCCTATAATGATTAACTGATAATAAATCCCGCTGATCTCGCTGATTTAAACAAAAAATTTGCCATGAATATCTGCGATTATCTGCGTAATCTGCGGGAAATAATTGATTTAATTTTTGGAAATGTTTCCGGATAGATTTAAACAACGTATTAAAGCACAAAAATATATTGATTCAGATTCTCTTCTGAAGGCATTGGGAGAACCGTCTCCTGTTAGTATAAGGACAAATCCGCGGAAGTGGAATAAAGTGCCACATCATGCTGAAACTGTGCCCTGGTGCAAAAACGGGTATTATCTCGATAGCAGGCCATCATATACACTTGACCCTCTTTTTCATTCTGGTTGTTACTACCCGCAGGAGGCGTCAAGCATGTTTCTGGAACAAGCTGTCAGGCAGGCTTCCCGATCACTGGAAGATATACGGGTACTTGATTTGTGTGGAGCTCCTGGAGGCAAAAGCACCCTTCTTTCGGATATTATAGGATCAAATAACTTACTGGTTGCTAATGATGTAATCAGGTCAAGAGCCCTGATCCTTGCAGAAACCGTTACAAAATGGGGCCTTGGCAATACACTGGTAACCCAGAATGATCCTTCGGTTTTTGGAAGATTACCTGGTTATTTTGACATTATCCTTGTAGACGCGCCATGCTCAGGTGAAGGTATGTTCAGGAATAGTATTGCAGTAAATGAATGGTCTGTTGAAAATACTGCACATTGTTCTGAAAGGCAGAAGAGGATCCTTATGGATATATGGCCTGCTCTGAAAGAGGGTGGAATACTTATTTACAGCACCTGCACATTTAATCCCGCAGAAAATGAGGAAAATATTAAATGGCTACTTGGAAAGCAGGAAGCAGAAATAGTAAGGTTGGATATTGCTGAATTTAAGGGAATTATTGAGATCGATTACCAGGGGATCACTGGTTATGGTTTTTACCCTGACAAAGTAATGGGAGAGGGTTTCTTTATTTCAGTAATACGGAAGAGTGATAAGCAGGCATCATCTCCTGTGAAAAAGCATAAAAGAGATGATCTGAGACCAGGATCGGATGATCTCAGTGTAATAAAAGACTGGACTCACTTCCCGGGAGAAAAAATCATAAAGTGGGGAGAGGAAGTAATTGCTATTCCATGTGGTTTGGATGAGTATCGTCATCTTTTTCAAAATCTGAAGATTATTAAAGCAGGTACAAAAATATTTGTAAGGAAGAAAAGTGATTACCTGCCATCTCATGAACTCGCTTTATCGGTTCATTTAAGAAAAGATGTTTTTTCACAGGAAGAAATTAGTCTTAAAGATGCAGTTTCATATATGAGACGCGATAACTTAACACTCAGAATTGCATCAAAGGGCTGGAATATAGTTACCTATAAGGGTATTCATCTTGGATTTGTGAACAATCTGGTTAACAGGGTGAATAACTACTTTCCGGTTGATTGGCGCATCAGGATGAATTTACCGGAGCCAGGTTTTGAGAATATAATAAAATGGGATAATGATGACAATGATATCTCGTGAGTTTCAGATATTTGTCAAACCTGTTGGTCCGGCCTGTAATTTAAGCTGCAGCTATTGTTATTATCTCGATAAAAGAGGACTTTTTCCTGAAAAAGGAAATTTTAATATGTCAGATGAAATTCTTGAAACCTACATCATCCAGCATATTGAAGCAACAAATGAGAATTTTATCAATTTCTCATGGCATGGGGGTGAACCTTTACTGGCAGGCATTGATTTTTTCAAAAAGGTTTTAAAATTTCAGCAAAAACATAAGGCTGACGGAACAACTATATTAAACGGAATTCAGACCAATGGCACTCTTCTTGATGATACATGGTGTCGCTTTCTGGCAGATGAAGGTTTTATAATTGGGATCAGTATTGATGGTCCCGGGTCCCTTCATAACATTAACCGGCGAACCAGAGAGAATAATAATACTTTCCTCAATGTAATAAGTGGTTATGAGCTACTTAGGAGAAATGGTGTTCTTCCGGAGATACTGTGTGTCGTAAGCTCAGAAAATGTTAAATATCCGCTTGACGTTTATAACTTTTTTAAACAACTCGGAGCAGAATATATTACTTTTTTACCGCTGGTTGAACCTGGAACTGAGTCTCCGGAAGGAGTTAGCAAGATGTCAGTTCCTGCCGATGATTTTGGTTTTTTTCTGAGTGCAGTTTTTGACGAGTGGCTACAGAAGGATATCGGAAAAATTAAAATTCAGATTTTTGAAGAAGCTGCAAGGACTGCTTTTAATCAGGATCACACACTCTGTATCTTTAAACCGGATTGCGGAGGAGTTCCTGTTGTTGAGCACAATGGAGATTTCTATTCCTGCGATCATTATGTTGACATGGCTCACCTTCTGGGTAATATAAGAGATAAATCTCTCTCTTCATTTCTCGACAGCGATGAACAGAAGGCCTTCGGACAGGCTAAATCTCTGACACTCCCGAAATATTGCATTAAGTGCGAAGTCAGGCCGATGTGCAACGGGGAGTGCCCCAGGAACCGTTTTATTAATTCACCTGATGGGGAGAATGGACTAAACTATCTCTGCAGCGGATACAGGTATTTCTTCAATCATTGCAGTCCGTTTGTAGAGGCAATAAGTATCGCATGGAGAAATCAGAAAGATTGAACAATGCATTTATTTTAGTTTCTCCCTGAAGAATCCTATAGTTCTTCCCCAAGCAAGTTTTGCAGCCTGTTCATTATACCTTTCCGGATTTGAATCATTATTAAAAGCATGACCGGCTCCCTCATACACAAATATCTGGTACTCTTTATTATATTTTTTCAGAGCCTCTTCAAAAGCCGGTATACCCGCATTAATTCCTGCATCATTGCCTGCATAATGAGCCATTAACGGCGCTTTTATCTTAGCAACATCTTCATCTGCAGGTTGTCTTCCATAGTATGGTACCGCCGCATCAAGATCCGGAGAATTTACTGCTACCTGGTTAGTCATTGCACCACCCCAGCAAAAACCTGTACATCCGACTTTGCCCGTTGAAAGAGGATGAGTTTTAAGGTATTTTACTGCAGCAACAAAATTCTTTGTAGTCTGATCACTGTTAAGCTGTCTGAACATTTCGCCAACATTGCTTATATCATCAGGAGTTCCCCCAAGTGGCGAAAGAGCATCAGGGGCCAGAGCGATGAAACCTTCTTTCGCAATTCTCCTCGTAACGTCCTGAATATGCGGTACCAGACCCTTGTTCTCGTGGATCACAACTATGGCAGGAAATTTCTTCCCTTGTTCCGGATGGGCCAGAAATCCTCTGATTTCACCTGTTGCACCAGGGTATTTTATGAATTCAGTTATAAGACCCTCGCTAATTTGTTGACCTGATGCAGCTTCTGAATTGTTCTTTTCCAGTACAGGAAGCAGAGCAAATGCTGCAGCCGTACTTCCAGTCAGCATAGATAGCTTTCTTATAAAATTACGACGATTTGTCCTGCCTTGCCTGTACTCATTGTACATGGTAGTTATTCTATTATCCATAATCAAAAGGTTTTAATCATTTATTCCCTTTAAAGAATGAAGCTATACTTGAATCTCCAGATATTTCATTTAAAAAAATGAAGAACAATCAATATACAAAAAAAATATGAGAGTATAACCAAAACTGATTTTTTGTTATTTAGAGCTTATTTTCATTTATTTCTATATAGCTGGTAATAAGATAAGTAATAAATTCAATTACATTTTTAAAATATATCCTATTCTAAAATTGTTTATGTTTAGCAAAAAATAGTACTAATCCTTTATATTACTGATAGAAATATTAGTTTTATCATAGTAATTAATATTGTCTTTAAAACCACCGGAATGAAATATGACATTGAAATTGCCCAGGAAGCTAAGATCAGACCGATAGGTGAAATAGCAGATATACTTGGAATACCTCAAAATGAACTTGAAATGTATGGTAAGTTCAAAGCGAAGATCCCTCTTAAATTCATTGATGAAGAACAGGTTAAAAAAGCAAAACTTATTCTTGTTACGGCAATTACTCCGACTCCTGCAGGGGAGGGAAAAACAACAACATCGATCGGACTTGCACAGGCGCTTAACCTGATTGGGAAAAAAGCGACCGTAGTGTTGCGCGAACCGTCCCTGGGTCCTGTCTTTGGTTTGAAAGGCGGAGCTGCCGGTGGAGGCTACTCCCAGGTCATACCGATGGAAGATATCAATCTACATTTTACCGGCGACATGTCTGCGGTTGAAAAAGCGCATAATTTACTAGCTGCACTTATTGATAACAATATACAGCTGAAAGAGGGTAATCTCGGTATTGACCCCAGGACTATTGCATGGAAGAGGGTGATGGATATGAATGAGAGATCATTGAGGGATATTGTTATTGGTCTGGGTGGAACCACAGAGGGAACACCCCGGCAATCAGGCTTTAATATCACTGCTGCATCTGAGGTCATGGCAACATTATGTGTAGCAAATGATCTGACTGATCTGAAAAGAAGACTGGGTAACATATTTGTTGGATATACATATACTGATAAGCCTGTTTTCGCAAGAGATCTTAAAGCTCAGGGTGCTATGACTGCTCTGCTGAAAGAAGCCATAAAGCCTAACCTGGTTCAGACTCTGGAGGGCACACCGGCAATTATCCATGGAGGTCCCTTTGCAAATATTGCTCAGGGAACAAACACTATCATTGCAACAAAAATGGGACTTTCATTAAGCGACATTGTTGTTACTGAAGCTGGTTTTGCAAGCGAATTAGGTGCGGAAAAATTCTTTGATATCAAGTCTCAGTTTGGAAATCTCAAGACTAGTGCAGTTGTCATTGTTGCTACAATTCGTGCATTAAAATATCATGGAGGCGCTAAACTTAGCAATCTTCAAAATGAAGATATGGATGCCCTTATGAAAGGTTTCGATAACCTCGATAAGCATATTGAAAATATGCAGCAATTTGGATTCAATCCGGTTATTGCCCTTAACAAATTTGACTCGGATACTACAGGGGAGATCGATCTTCTGATAAATCATTGTGAGAGGCAAAAAATTAAATGTGCAGTAAATAATTCGTGGGCAAAAGGTGGTTCAGGAGCTGTTGATCTTGCCAAAATGGTGCTCGAATCAATATCAGATAGCAGTAATTGCTTCAAACCAATATATGAATTATCATGGCCGTTTGAAAAAAAGATCGAAACTATTTGTAAACTCATGTATGGTGCTGATCATGTTGAATATGCCCTTAAAGCAAAATCTCAGCTGGATAAGATCGATAAACTTGGACTGGGAGATCTTGCTGTTTGTATTGCAAAGACCCAGAAATCGCTTTCTGATGATCCTGTCAAAAGAGGTCGTCCACGTGGTTTTACTATTAAGATCAGAGAGGTGGAACTCTCCTCAGGTGCCGGGTTTATTGTACCTATTGCCGGTACGATAATGAGAATGCCGGGTCTTCCCGCAATCCCGTCAGCCGAGAATATAGATATCGATTCAGACGGAAATATTACTGGACTATTTTAATGAAAAACAGAATTTCAGGAGTAGTTCTCGCGGGTGGAGGCAACACAAGATTCAATAATCTTACAAAGTCAAACATTGTAATCAACGGGAAGACAATTATTTCCCGGATTATTCATACTATCAGTTGTATTTTTGATGAGATAATTATTGTAACAAACACTCCGGAAGAATTTAAGGAATACAGTAATTACAAAATTGTCAGGGATCAGTTTCTTAAAGTCGGACCACTTGGAGGAATTCATGCTGCATTAAAAGCATCGACTAAAGATGCAATCTTTGTATTTGCAGGAGACATGCCACTTCTTGATGAAAAATATATTTTGCGACAGATTGAGTTTTACAAAAGTGATTATTGTGATATTTTAATTCCAAAAATTAACCAGAGCATAGAACCATTGCATGCTATCTATAAGATTTCCATGATTGATACTCTCGAAAATTATCTGACCGGGAGTAGTAATTTTGCCGTCAGAGATTTTTTCAAAACTGTCAGTGTTACGTATCTGCAACTGGAAGATTCCGTGGAAACCAAAAATGCCTTTACCAATATTAACTCACCCTCAGATATCCCCCTGGTCGAAAAAATCTTAAAGAAATCCTGATCTTTTTTATCTCTCCGGTCAAGTAATTTAAATGGAGGTAATGGTAAATAGAACTACTCCCATTTTTTATTAACTTTATATCAGTAAAAAATTCAAAATGCTATGAAGAGAATATCACTTTATATTCTTGTGATCACCATGTCGTTTTCAGCTTGCAAAAAACTGAGCAAGTATGAAGGAGTTCCTTTCTCAGAAAAAGAACCCCGAGACTGGGAAAATCCTGAAATGTTTAAACAGAACAGGGAGGATCCGCATGCAACATTCATTAGTTTTCCGGATGAAAAGAGTGCCCTCGAATCAATAAAAGCTAAATCACCTGGTTACCTTTCGCTTGATGGAATATGGAAATTCAACTGGGTCAAATCGCCCGATCAGCGACCCTTCTGGTTTTTTAAGGATGATTATGACACACGTGACTGGAAAGATATGGAAGTGCCGTCGAACTGGCAGATGAAGGGGTATGATGTTCCGGTATATGTGAATATCACCTATCCCTATAAAATGAATCCTCCTTATATAGAGCATGCATGGAATCCTGTTGGTTCTTATAAAAGGAGTTTCAAAGTCCCTTCCGGATGGAAAGATAAAGAGGTTTTCCTCAATTTTGGCGCAGTAAGCTCGGCTTTTTATGTATGGGTTAATGAGCAACTTGTTGGTTATAGTGAGGATAGTAAAGTTCCTGCCGAATTTAATATTACAAAATATCTTAAGGGAGGCAATAACTCTCTTTCAGTTGAAGTATACAGGTGGTGTGATGGCAGCTATCTGGAGGATCAGGATTTCTGGAGATTAAGTGGAATTCAGAGGAGTGTTTTTCTTCATGCCCGTCCGAAAACATATATCAAAGACTTTTTTGCATCTGCCGGTCTTAAGAACAACTATAATGATGGCCTTCTTAAGCTTGAAGTCTCTTTAAGACGCCCGGTTTCAGCTGATAACAGCTTTGTTGTTGATGCATCAGTTTATGAAGATACAAAAAAGCTTTTCACAGAATCGAAGGATGTAAAACTGTCTGACTCTACCGGGACTGTTAATTTTAACAGAGTAGTACCAGGAATAAAAAAATGGTCTGCTGAAAAGCCTAACCTTTATTCATTAGTAGTGACTCTGAGGGATAAATATGGGGATATTATCGAATGTGTCAGTACAAAGATAGGATTCCGGAAGGTGGAAATTATTAATTCACAGCTTCTTATCAATGGTGTGGCAATACACCTAAAGGGGACTAACATGCATGAGCATAATGAATTTACAGGACATGTGGTTGATGAGGCAACAATTCTGAAGGATATAAGGCTGATGAAAAGTAATAATATCAATGCCGTTCGGACATCACATTATCCACAGCAGGAGTTATGGTATGAGATGTGCGATAAATATGGACTGTATCTTGTTGATGAGGCAGATATCGAATCGCATGGCATAGGTTACGATAAAGATGTAACAATTGCTGATAAGCCAGAATGGTTGGGAGCTCATCTTGACAGGATGAAACGCATGGTTGAAAGAGACAAGAACCATCCTTCAGTTATCATTTGGTCAATGGGTAACGAATCAGGTGATGGGCATAATTTTCTCAAAGGCTATAAATGGATAAAAGGAAGAGATTTGACACGTCCTGTTCAATATGAACGGGCAGAACATAACACCAATACTACCGAACGTCATACCGATATATGGTGTCCGATGTATTCTGAGATAGGTTATATAGAATCATATGCAAAAGATAAAAATAATGACCGGCCATTAATTATGTGCGAATATGCACATGCAATGGGCAATTCAACAGGAAACCTGCAAGACTACTGGGATGTCATAGAAAAATATCCTAAGCTCCAGGGTGGATTTATCTGGGATTGGGTAGACCAGGGTCTACTCAAAACAAATCAAAATGGTGAAAAGTTCTGGGCTTATGGTGGAGATTATGGCGATGAAGGCATCCCGAGCGACGGTAATTTCTGCGTGAACGGACTTGTCTGGCCCGACAGAACTGCTCATCCTGGTCTGAATGAAGTTAATAAAGTTTATCAGTATGTTGGTTTTGAAGCAGTTGATCTGGATGCAGGCTTGATTAAGATTAAAAATAAGTATGATTTTACTAATCTTTCGGAATTTGATTTTGAATGGGAGATTGTCTCAGATGGTAATGCTATCCAGTCAGGTAAACTTACTTTTCCCGATCTTAAGCCAAAAGCTGAAACAATTGTGAAGATTCCACTGAAAAAGATAGAATCTGCCCCGGGAACCGAATATTTTCTTAACATTTTTGTATCGAGAAGCGATGAATGGAATTATGTTCCTGAAGATCATGTTTATGCATCTGCACAATTTAAACTGCCTGTTGTAGGGAAACCCCTGATAGCAAAACGTGATGATCTTGCTGTTCTTCAAACCAAGACAGGTGACAAGAAACTGGTAGTAAACGGAACTGATATGAAAATTGTTTTCGACCTTGTCAATGGCCGGTTGGAATCATATACCTATAAAGGGAAAGAACTTATCAAAAAAGGTCCGGAACCTGATTTCTGGAGACCACCCACAGATAATGACTATGGTTATAATATGGATAAAACTCTGGGGGTATGGAAAAAAGCCGGAGAAAGAACTATAGTCACAAAAGCAAGTATAAGTCAAACTGATTTAGGAAAGGTTGTTGTTAGTTTTACATATGATATTCCCGACACTGAAGGCAGAAAAATTGCCGGATATGCAACCTCATATACAATTTTCAGTTCAGCTGATATTGTTATTAAAAACCAGTTTTCAAAACTTTCAGATAAAATCCCCGAAATACCCAGAATGGGTATGCAAATACAACTTCCGGAGGGATTTATAAATCTCAAGTGGCTTGGACGAGGGCCTCATGAAAATTATACCGACAGAAACAAATCAGCTTATGTTGGCCTTTATGAAAGTACTGTTGCCGACCAGTATACAGCCTATATCCGGCCACAGGAAAACGGGTACAAGACCGATACACGCTGGCTTACCTTAACCGACGACAACGGAACCGGAATACTTGTCAGTGGTGATCCTTTATTTTGTTTTGCTGCACTCAATAATATTCACGATGACTTTGAATCGCCGGGGAAATTATCTCAGTACAGAAAAGACGCTAAAAGCGCAAATACTCATACTATTGATGTTAAACCTCGTGACCTTGTCAATCTGAATATTGATCTTGGCCAGATGGGAGTAGGAGGTGATAACTCGTGGGGTGCACTCATTCATCCACAATATCGCCTTCTTGAAAAAAGATATGAGTACTCATTCAGGATCAGGCCTGTTATTAAAGATAGTGACATTCTGAAGCTTGCAAAGGAGAAATTTTAGATGTTGAAAAGTTGAAAAGTTGAAATGTTGAAAAGTTGAAAAGTTGAAAAGTTCTTTCAACCCTTCAATCCCTTCAACCCTTCAACCCTTCAACCCTTCAACCCTTTCAACTAGTATCTCAATTCAACTCTCAGGACTTCATTTTCACCTGTCATCACATTTTTCACATCATAATTAAGTGGGGCTGTTACCTTTTTGCTTACTACAATTCTTGTTACGGAATTTGCAGACAGGGTGAGTGATGCAGGAGCATTTGCAACACCGTTGATCAGATAAAAGGGGATATCTGAATTGTTGGTCACCTCAAAATAAAGGTTTTTATTATCCTGGTAATATGTTTTACCAACAGAGATGCATTGATAGAAAAATGGTTTCGCATATTCCTCTTTACCTGCCAGCTTATCTCTGAAATATACCAATGTTCGGCCAGCGAACATTGCCTCTTTCAGGGAATCATGATTTCTCTCTTTAGCAAAAACAAGTGTCATCGGCCGGTTTGTATATTCCGGCTCGGTATAAATTTCACTTATCGTTCCGTGAACATCACTGTTTCCCATCAATGCAAGGTTGTATTCTTTGCAGAAGTTAAATACAAGAGGATAAAATTCGCTGTCGTTAAAAAACTCTATGCCATGAAGCCATCCGTTTTTAATTAGTTTTTTATGGATATCATACATTCTTGGAATACCATCAGGCTGCTGGGATTTCCAGCCGGGATGATTCCATTGCAGGAAAGCACCCTGTTTCGCGGCTGCCTCAAAAGCATCCCATGCAGAATCTTTAGCTATTAACGAAGCATCGGTAATAAAAAGAGCATTAAAATGGCCAGGAGGCATTTTCCTTGTGATCTCAGTGCCATGTACCAATATCAGATTTCTTTCTTTTGCATATAATTCCCCTATTTTCCATGCGGCATTGAAATCGACAGGTAAAAAATCCTTCTTGGGTGTGTACTCAAGATGATCGGTAATAGCAATAGCATCAAGACCATCACGAAGAGCCTCATCTATTCGTACTGTTGGCCATACATCTCCGTCTGAGAAAACTGTGTGCATATGAAAGTCACACTTCAATGTTACATACCCGGGAATATCAGGAATATGAACAGTTTTCCTTTGCCCATTGACAAATGAGGTAAGGAAAGCGAATAGTAAAATAGTGAATATCAGTTTTTTCATAGAAAAAGTATTTATTAGTTACAATATTAATTTTTAACCACGGATTGCACGGATTAACACGGAGTTACTCAGAGTTCCTTATCGGAGATAATCTTTGTTCCTTCGTGGGTTTCTATAATAACCTCTCCAAATAAATTTACCTCATATAAACCAATCCTGAACCCCACAGGGGATTGAGTTTACTTATGACCTTTATGCTTTTCAACACTTCAACACTTCAACACTTCAACACTTCAACTATTCAACTCTTATCTTTCATTCCAGCTTTTCATAAAAATACGCTATTTTCTGATCAGCATCATCCCAGGTATAGATCTTTTTTCCATTATTAAGCCTGTAAAAATTAAGAAGTGCAAAATCTCCTGCACACATTGTTGTATGAACAAATAAAAAAAGCGAAAGGCTCCATTTCCATACTCCTGGCAGAAGAAATACAAGCAGGGTAAAGACAAAACTTATTATGAGAAAAGGTATAATAGCGACAATCCTGAACTGAAGAGGATTAGCAACATGTCTGTGTGCTGTTACATAAAAGATATATTGTTTCAGATCCATTCCAACCCGTATTTTCCTTGCCCCTGATAAATAATAAGGTATAATGTGCAATAATTCATGTACCGGAATGCAGATCAAAGGAAAAAGTATGAGTCCTAGAAAAGAATGCAAAAGAGTATAAGAAATTGGGAAATATCCGGAGATATTGTACCTTATTTTAAGCGCCATTACGAGATAAATAATGCAGGCTGACCAGAAAAAAACTGTCACGCCTGATTTTCTTTTTAAGTAATCAAGAATAAAAGGGAATAGATCACGATAGGAAATAGCCAGTATCTGCCTGTATTTTGTCTGATCATCAAGATCTTCCACTGATAAAACCATATTTGTGTTTTTAACAAATTTACCTTTTAAAAAGTATCCATGCAAAGGAGAAGTGATCATTTCTTATAACTCAGAGTGGAAGATAGTGACATATTCTATAATAATATTATGGCCCATAATTTGATACATTTGTAAAAAACTTTTTGTCTGTGAAGCTAATCTTTTCAATAATGGTAATTCTTTTTTCTGTTAATACTGTATCCGGACAACAGGATACATTAAAACATAAGAATGATACACTGCCTGAAAGCTTTTATCTTTTGCAGAAAGTGGAAAGAGATGGAATAACAATGCCGGAAGTTGAAATCAAAGAGGTAACTGTTTTTGCCAGGCCAAGAAATAACAAGAGGAACGATTATCGAAAGTATGAAAGACTCATCAATAATATTAAAAGAGTGTATCCTTATGCATTAATGGTGAGGGTAAAGATGAACCAGGTAAATGAAGATCTGAAAAAGATCTCTGGTGAGAAGGAGCGGAAGACTTATATCAAGAATTTTGAAAAGAATATATTTGCAGAATATGAAGATGATATAAGGAACATGACCATAACACAGGGGAAGCTTCTTATAAAGCTGATTGACAGAGAGACACAGAACACTTCATATGTCCTGATCAGAGATTACAGGGGTAAGTTAAGTGCTGCTTTCTGGCAGGGAATTGCACGTATATTCGGTACAAACCTTAAAGAAGAATATGATCCCTATGGTGATGATGCACTTATAGAATTTATTATCAGAGAAGTTGATGCCGGAAGATTATAAACTGAATTCAGGACTAGGCTTTTAAAATGAAGCGAATATTTGTAGCAGTTAAGGTTGAACCGGGAGAGATCCTGCTCAGCATGATTTCATCGTTGAAAACCGGATTAATAAATGAGAAAATCAATTGGACAAATCCGGATAATATCCATATTACTCTTGCATTCCTTGGTGATACGGAGGAGAGAAAGATTAAACCCTTAGGTGAAGCTTTAAAGGGGAAGATTGAAGCACTTGGAAAATTTAAGTTTATAATCAGGGGATCAGGTATATTTAAAAATCTGAATGACCCTCGGGTAATCTGGGCAGGGATCGAATCCTCAGCTGAATTAGTGGTATTAAATGAGGTTGTTATGAGGGGACTGAGAAGCATTGGAACTAAAATTGATGATCGGCCATTTAGCCCTCATCTTACTCTGGGCCGTATTAAGCATCTTGATGACAAAGCCAATCTGAAATCATTAACAGAGAAATATCAGAATTTGGAAATTCAGAAGGTACCTGTTAATGAAGTTATCCTTTATGAGAGCATTCTCCTTCAGTCAAGCCCGGTGTACAATCCTCTCACGAAATTTTATTTAAAGTAAGGTCTGATTCTCCCCATCTCCCCTTCATTCTATTACCTGATGCCAGTTGGCTGCTATATGTGCATTTTAAATCCCCTGACCTTTGATTATAAGCTTGAATGTATATATTGCTACCTTCAAATCAAATTTGAGTGACCTGTTTTCAAGATAATAAAGGTCATATTCAAGCCGTTCAATCATTTCATCAACTGTTGAAGCATACCCATACTTTACCTGGCCCCATGAGGTAATTCCCGGTTTAATACTTTTTAACAGGTCGTATTGTGGAGCTTTAATTAATATCTGATCAATATAATATTGCTGTTCAGGTCGCGGACCAACAAGCGACATTTCGCCTTTAAGAACATTAATAAAGTTCGGGATTTCATCAAACTTATGTTTTCTCATAAATCTTCCCAGAGAAGTGATCCTTTTATCTTCTTTACCGGATATTAAAGCACCATATTCTTCTGTATCATAGTACATCGACCTGAATTTATAAATATTGAAAGATTTACCAAACCGGCCTGTTCGTTTCTGTGAAAAAATTACAGGTCCTTTTCCTGATATTTTGATGCTAATTGCCAGAACCAGAATAACAGGGATTAATATTATCAGGCAAAATACAGAGAAAGAATAATCAATTACTGTTCTTAAACAGTCCTGAGTGTCTATTCTGGAAAAATTCATGATATAAATATACAAAAAGAAATGAGTGTGCCTTCTTGTTATGTCTGTCTTACATTTTTTATATTTTTGCGGAATAAATTTCATGCTCCGGCATATCCGATGACAGATACATTTGAAGCAAAGGGCAAACGGAAGAAACTAGTGGCAGATCTCAGGCAGAAAGGTATTACTGATGAGAATGTTCTAAGTGCCATCGATATTGTTCCGCGTCATCTTTTCATGGATCCTGCATTCCTTATTCATGCTTATGTTGATAAGGCTTTTCCCATTACCTCGGGTCAGACAATATCACAGCCCTATACTGTTGCTGTTCAGACATCTTTGCTTAGGGTGAAAAAGAGAGATAAAATTCTTGAAATTGGTACCGGATCAGGTTATCAGGCTGCCATACTCATTGAAATGGGTGCAAGAGTATATACTATAGAGCGTTTCAGGGAACTTTTTATAAAAGCCCAGAGAACACTTACCTCTCTTAAATATAATGCAGATTTCTTTTATGGTGACGGTTATGAGGGAAAACCACAATATGGTCCTTTCGATGGTATCATTATAACTGCCGCAGCACCGGAAGTTCCGCAGAAGCTCCTTCTTCAGCTTAAGATCGGAGGAAGACTCGTTGTCCCATTGGGGAGTTCAGGTTCTCAGATCATGACTGTTGTGGACAGGACAGGAACAGATTCATTTGAGTATTCCGAACATGGAAGTTTTGTCTTTGTACCAATGCTTAAGGGAACAATAAATAATACATGATTTACTGATTATATGGTTGACTGTAATCGGAATACGCTGAAATGCCTTTTTGAAATAATTTAGTTATGATGGAAATATTCCGACTTGTTTTTTCACCTATTGAAGTTAATACTTACATTCTGGCAGAAGAGTCAGGTGATTGTGCTATTATCGATTGTGGCTGTTATACTGAAGCTGAAGAAAAAAAACTTGCTGATTTTATTAGAGGCAAAAATCTTAAGCCTGTGTTGTTGCTGAATACCCACTGCCATCTCGATCATGTTTTCGGAAATGGATTCATTCTTGAAAAGTATGGTCTTAAGGCTTTCTCTTCAGAATCTGATGAATATAACCGGAAAGACTCTGTTCAACATGCAATGCTTTTTGGACTGACAATGAATGAACCACCTGAGCCAGCTGGGTTTATTTCAGATAATCAGGTGGTTACATTCGGAACAACAGAGCTTAAGGCACTTCATGTTCCGGGTCATTCCTCAGGAAGCCTTGCTTTTTACAGTGAAAAAAACGGATGTGTATTTACCGGTGATGCGCTTTTCTCAGGAAGCATTGGAAGAACTGATTTACAAGGTGGTGATTATAATACACTAATAAAAAGCATCAAAGTCAAACTATTTACTCTTCCTGAATTAACTGTCGTATACCCTGGGCACGGAATCGACACAACGATTGGGAAAGAAATGAAATCAAATCCCTATTTTTCAACATAATACTATTGATTTCATTTGTATGACAGAACTCACTTTTTTAAAATAATTTTATTCCGAAGTTTGTGTTTTTTAACTTTCCGGATTAATAATTTTATCAGGATAATTTTGCAATTGATTTTCATTATTTATTAAATCAGAAATATGAACCTGGTCTTTCATTTTTTGTTGATCAGATAAACTATTTTAAAGTATGTCGTCAGATAAGTTCGTTTACCGCCATAATGGTCCCCGGGATCATGAGTTACCACAGATGTTGGATGCTATTGGTGTAAATTCTATTGATCAATTGATTGAAAAAACAGTTCCGGAATCGATTATGCTTGAAAAACCGCTCAGGCTGCCGGAAGCAATGAGTGAATTCGAATACCTCAATCATATTAAGTCACTAGGCAAGAAGAACAAAATGTTCCGTTCCTTCATAGGGCACGGTTATTATGGAGTCGCTCTGCTGTCGGTAATAATCAGGAATGTCCTTGAAAATCCGTCATGGTATACATCTTACACTCCTTACCAGGCTGAAATTTCACAGGGCAGGCTTGAGGCTTTGCTGAATTTTCAGACAATGATAATTGAACTTACAGGTATGGGGATCGCCAATGCTTCATTGCTCGATGAATCAACTGCAGCCGCAGAGGCAATGCTTATGATGTTTAATGCCCGGTCGAGAGCTTCAGTTAAAGCCGGGGCTAACAGATTTTTTGTTGATGATGACATTTTTCTTCAGACATTCGAAGTTATAAAAACCAGGTCTAAACCCCTGGGTATAGAATTGGTCAAGGGAAAATATACTGAAGCTAATTTCGATGAGTCTTTCTTTGGCTCTTTTATTCAGTACCCGGCAGCTTCCGGGCAGATCAGAGACTATAAGGCATTTACTTCCCTGGCACATGCTTCGGGGATACTGGTTGGTGTTGCTGCAGATCTTATGAGCCTTACTATGTTGACACCTCCTGGTGAATGGGGTGCTGATATTGTTGTAGGTTCAAGCCAGAGGATGGGACTCCCTATGAGTTTTGGTGGTCCGCATGCCGGATATTTTGCAACCAGGGATGATCTCAAACGAAGTATGCCAGGCAGGATAATCGGGATATCACTCGATGCACAGGGTAATAGTGCATTGAGGATGGCGCTGCAGACAAGGGAACAGCATATTAAGAGGGAGAGAGCTACATCAAATATTTGTACAGCCCAGGCACTTCTGGCAATAATGTCGGGAATGTATGCCCAGTACCATGGCCCTGAAGGATTAAAGAACATCTCAAAACATATACATAAATCGGCCTGTACTTTGAGTTACTATATCAAAGAGCTAGGATACAGGCAATTGAATAATGTGTTCTTCGATACAGTAAAAATTTCTCTTGGAACCGGAGTATCTTCAAATATAGTCAGGAAACTGGCTCTCGAAGCACAGATGAATTTCTTATACCCTGATGACAATTCAGTGATTATCAGCACTGATGAAATAACTTCTATTAAGGAAATTAACAGTATTCTTGAGATTTTCGCTAAAGCATCAGGTAAGGAAACAATTAAGATCAATTCGCACTGCAACTGTGAAGTTATTGAAGAAAAGTTCCACAGAAAATCATCTTTTTTATTGGGAGGCGCTTTTAACAGGTACCACAGTGAAACTGAGATGATGCGATATATCAAGATGCTTGAACGAAAAGACTTTTCTCTTACTCACAGCATGATATCACTCGGTTCATGTACGATGAAACTTAACCCTGCCAGTTCGTTGTTCGCAATGAGCTGGCCGGAATTTGGAAATATTCATCCGTTTGTTCCAAAGGATCAGGCTCTTGGATATTATCAGATTATGGATGAACTTGGAGAGGCATTGAAGGAGATCACAGGCTTTTCTGCAATCTCTTTTCAACCCAATTCAGGCGCAGCAGGAGAGTACACTGGATTATTGGTAATTCGTGAATATCATCTGAGCAGAGGGGACGGACACAGGAACATTGCACTGATTCCATCTTCAGCTCACGGAACAAATCCTGCCAGTGCAGTTATGGCAGGAATGCATGTTATTGTTGTTGAATGCGATGAAAGAGGTAACATTAATGTTGATGATCTTAAAAAGAAAGCTGAAGAAAACAAGAATGACCTGGCCTGCTTTATGATAACTTATCCTTCAACCCATGGAGTATTTGAAGCAGCAGTCATAGAGATGTCTGAAATAATCCATTCCAATGGAGGACTAGTTTATATGGATGGAGCCAATATGAATGCACAGGTTGGTTTGACTAATCCCGGTCATATTGGAGCTGATGTATGTCATCTTAATCTTCATAAGACCTTTGCTATACCACATGGTGGTGGTGGCCCGGGAATGGGCCCCATCCTGGTAAATGATAAGCTTGCTGAGTTTTTGCCTTCACATCCGATGGTTCAGACAGGAGGAAGTCATGGCACATCAGCTGTTGCAGGTGCTCCTTTCGGCAGCGGACATGTGCTTACAATCTCTCATGCCTATGTTATGATGATGGGATCATTTGGTTTAACACAGGCCACAAAATACGCCATCCTTAATGCTAATTATATAGCTGCATCATTGAAAGGGTGGTTTAATACTCTATATACTGGCACACAAGGATTTGTTGCACATGAGATGATCCTCGATTGCCGTGTTTTTAAGGCAGAAACAGGTATCACTGAGGCAGATATTGCCAAGAGATTAATGGATTATGGATTCCATGCCCCAACCCTTTCTTTTCCGGTTCATGGAACGCTTATGGTGGAACCTACTGAATCTGAGTCGCGTCAGGAACTCAATAAATTTATTAGTGCCCTGAGATCAATTTGGGAAGAGATCCAGGAAATAAAAAACGGCAAAGCTGATAAAGAGGATAATGTTCTGCGAAATGCACCTCATACTGCAAAAGTTGTAACAGCTAATGAGTGGAACCATTCATATGACCGGCAGAAAGCTGCTTTCCCGCTTGAATGGATCGCTGAGAACAAGTTTTGGCCGGCAGTCAGCCGGATTGATGATGGATATGGTGATCGGAATCTTATTTGTACCTGCGAACCGATAGATTCATACAGAATGGAGACTCTGGACCTAACCCTGAATCCATCTCCCGGGAGAGAGGTACTTAAATAAATGAATATCTATTTTTACTCACTTTCTCCACTGGAGAAGGAGCCGGAGGATGAGGCGGATTTATATATAGACCGGAATTGGTATAAGGGAGATTGCTAAAATTGAATGGCTATAAAATAATTGATGTTCAATCAAATAGTCTTTAAATTCCTGAATTAACCAATCTTAATATTATGCGAAATTCTTCCTGGAATGATCTTGTCGCTTTAACAGAGGGAAAAAAACTGAACTATCAGCCAGTAGGTTTCATTATTGACAGCCCATGGATACCAGGCTGGTTTGGGATCTCAAAAATTGATTACTATTCATCCGAAGAACTTTGGTTAAAAGCAAACCTAAAAGCAGTTAACACATTTCCTGATGTCTGGTTTATGCCGGCATTCTGGTCGGAATATGGGATGTGCACTGAACCTTCAGCATTTGGTTCAAGAATGATTTTCCATGAGAAAAGCCTGCCGCATGCCGAGAAGATATCAGAAGGTATTGACCTCGCGAATTCCCTTGCTCAGCCTAATGTGAAGACTGACGGGCTTTTACCATTTATGATCAACCGCCTGAAAAACAATGAGAAGGCTATCCGGAATGCAGACCACCAGATACGGTTTGCAATCTCAAGAGGACCTTTGAATATCGCAAGTTTTCTGATGGGAACAACCGAATTCATGTTGGCATTAACGATGGACCCGGAGGGTAGTCACAGGCTTCTGAAAAAGATCTCCGTTTTTATCTGCGATTGGCTGGAATGGCAGAAAGAATGTTTCCCATCAATTGACGGAGTTTTGATACTTGATGACATAATCGGTTTTGTCGGGGAAGTTGAATTTAATGAATTTGTGGTTCCTTACTTTAAAAGAATATTTGAAAGTGTGGGCGCAAAAGTACGTTTTCTTCATAATGATGCCGAAGGATTGATAACCGCAAAAAATCTGGATAAAATAGGTGTAAATATGTTTAACTTTTCCTATAACCATTCCATGGGCGAGATCCGCGAGATTGCAGGACCAGATATTGTACTTGTCGGCAATATTCCTCCAAGAGATGTTCTTGCCCTCGGAACTCCTGAGGATGTAGAAACAGCAGTTCGTAATGCCTCTGGGGAGATCAGCAGCTTTAACAGGATAATATGGTCGGCTGGCGGGGGGATGCCTCCTGATGTTGCCGAAATTAATATAAAAGCATTTATAAGCGCTGTCAGAACTTTTGCAAAATAGAGTGTCAATGAAAAAAATATTTGTCCTGTTTTTTGTCATTTTCGAATTTAGTATGACCTTGTCTTCACAAAAGATTAAGGATTTTCATTTTTACATCGAAGCCGGAGCATTTAATAGGATTAATACTCCCGTAAGTGTAGATATAACTCAGTTTCCGAAAAATGATTCAATGTCGTATCAGCTTTTTGAGAAAGTGAACGGACACCTGATTCAAAAACCTTGTCAGGTGGAACAGTCTTACACTCCCGTCCTTTGGTTTATAATGGATGGAATAACTGAACGAGGTAAGGAAAGAGAATATTTTCTTAATATAAATGCTAAGAATACTTATCAAAACAACATTAGTGCAAAAGTTACGTCAGATGAGATTATTCTTAAGAAAGGCAGCTCCGAAATTCTTCATTACCGGAAAGCTGTCATGTATCCGCCTGATAATGTCGATACAGTTTATAAGAGAAGTGGATTTATTCATCCATTGATTACACCTTCCGGTAATGTTTTAACCAGGGTCAATCCCCCTGACCATTATCATCATGTCGGATTATGGAATCCCTGGACCAGAGTTAAAATTGGCGATCATGTTACAGATTTCTGGAACCTTTATGAGAAGCAGGGAACAGTAAGATTTGCCGGTGTAAATTCTATTGTAAACGGATCGGTTTTTGGAGGCTTTACCGTAAAACAGGATCATATCGATTTCCAGGGAAAGAAGCCGGAAGAATTGGCTATTAATGAAATTTGGGATGTAAGAGCCTGGAATACAGATCCACTATCCGGATCAAATTCATATCTGATTGATCTTACAACTTTTCTTTCTGTAGCAGGCTGTTCGCCGATAACCCTTCAGGCATACAGGTATGGTGGTGGAATAGGAATCAGGGCAAATGAGGAATGGACAAATGACAACAGCACTGTTTTGACCTCTGAAGGCAAAACAAGACTTGATGCTGACGGGACACGTGCACGTTGGACAGATCTTAATGGTACCTTTAAGAATAATGGACAGTCAGGAATAGTTTTTTTCTCGCATACTTCAAACAGGGAATATCCTGAACCAATGCGCGTCTGGCCTGCTGATGCAAATAATGGCAGAGGGGATGTGTATTTTGAGTTTTGCCCTATCAGATTTAAAGACTGGGTTCTTATTCCGGGGAATGTTTATAAATTAAAGTACCGTTTGCTGATTTATGACGGTAAAATTGACAAGGATACTTCTGAAAGGTTATGGAATGATTTTGCTTTTCCTCCTGTGGTAAGAATAATAAGTAAATGATAAAATGTTACGAAGTCGCAAAGTTGCAGAAGGGTATGTATTTATATAACTTTGTGAACCCTGGTGCAATTACCACCTCTTAGCTCATAGAATTTTAGTAACAATATGAAATATCGCAACAATGAAAAAACTATTATTATTTCTTCTTTCTGCATCTATTATGACATCCTGCGGTTCCGGAGGTACAAAACAACAAAAAGGTAAATCAGATATTTCGATGGAAAAATCAGATCAGGTAAAACTTATTACAGTAGACCCGGGCCACTTCCATGCAGCCCTGGTTCAGAAATCAATGTACAAGCAGGTATCACCAGATGTTTATATTTATGCTCCGGATGGACCTGATTATAAACAGCATCTGGACAGGATCAAATCGTATAACAGCCGACCTGTTAATCCAACCTCATGGAATGAAATTGTTTATACCGGCTCTGATTTTTTTGAGAAGATGATTGCTGAAAAAGCCGGCAATGTGGTTGTATTATCCGGGAATAACAGGAAAAAAGCAGAATATATTACTAAATCAATAAATGCCGGACTAAATGTTCTCGCTGATAAACCTATGATAATTACACCGGAGGATTTTCCTGTACTGGAAGCTGCCTTCGCAAATGCAAAAGAAAAGGGTATCCTCCTCTATGATATAATGACAGAGAGATATGAGGTTACCACCATTCTCCAGAAACTGCTCTCGAATAATTCTGAAATCTTTGGAACATTAACTCAGGGGAGCAAAGATGATCCTGCTGTGACCAAGATAAGTGTCCATCATTTTTCAAAGATTGTTTCAGGCACCCCCCTTCTTCGGCCAGCATGGTTTTTCGATGTTGAACAGCAGGGAGAAGGTATTGTTGATGTGACTACTCATCTGGTTGATATAGTTCAGTGGGCTTGTTTTCCTGAGCAGATTTTATCTACCGGTGACGTTACAATGGTAACGGCAAAAAGATGGCCAACCCTTATTTCAAAAGATGAGTTTAAAGGAGTAACAGGTCTGGATAATTTCCCCGATTATCTGCAGAAAGATGTTAAAAATGAGAAACTTAATGTTTTTTCAAATGGAGAGATGCTTTATAAGATAAAAGGAGTTTTTGTAAAAATATCAGTAGAATGGAAATATCAGGCTCCAGTGGGCGGAGGCGATACACATTATTCGGTAATGCATGGAACAAAATGCGATCTCATTATTAAACAGGGAGCGGAAGAAAAATTTCTTCCTACACTTTACATCGGGAACGTGAAAGGAGTTGCAATGAAGGAGTTTACTTCTAAGCTCAAGGAAGTATTGGGAACTTTACCCTATGATAGCCTGAATGCAGAAGCTCTGTCCGGGAATGTCTTTAAAATCAATATCCCGGGCAAATACAGGGTAGGTCATGAAGAGCATTTCGGTCAGGTAACTTCAAAATTCCTTGAGTATCTGAAGGAGGGTAATATGCCTGAGTGGGAAGTACCTAATATGATTACAAAATACTTTACGACAACAAGTGCTCTGAAAATGGCAAAAGGAGGGAAGTAATATTAGCACAGGGCATAGGGCACGGGGCACAGAGAATGGAAATAGGACGCTAGCTTCATGAATGATAATTTTATTTCATGAATTTTCTGAACTCAGAGGGAAGAACAAAACTGAATTTTAGGATCCTGATTTTTCTGTGCCCTGTGCCCTGCGCCCTGCGCCATTAAACAAACAGATCTTCAATTACAATCGAATACAGCTCTTCTAGTGAAATTCCTGCAGCAGCTGCCTGTTGAGGAACAAGGCTTTCTACTGTCATGCCGGGAACAGTATTAATCTCAAGAAAATATGGCTTATGGTCAATAATTATAAAGTCTACTCTTACAATTCCTTTGCATCCAAGAAGATCATAAATAAGAGAACTTAATGACTGTATATTGTCTGTAACAGCTTCAGGCAAATCTGCAGGAGTGATTTCCTCTGAATTACCGGGAGTATATTTTGCCTCATAATCGAAAAACTCGTTTTTGCTCTTAATTTCTGTAACTGGAAGGATGATAGCTTTGTCTTTTGTTTTAACAACACCACAGGCTACTTCTCTGCCATCCATGAACGCTTCTATCATTACTTCATTGCTCTCTTTGAACGCTGTTTCAATTGCCTCCGACAGGTCCTGGATCTTCTTGACCTTGCTTACACCAAAGCTGGATCCGCTGTCGTTAGGCTTTACAAAACAGGGAAGTCCGATCTGCTTTATAATGTTTTTTTGATCTGTTACTTCGCCTTTTCTAATGATTACTGCGTTGGCCATAGCGATTTTATATTCTTTAAGAAAAAGTTTGCAGGCCTGTTTATTAAAAGTAAGAGCTGAACAGAATGCACTGCAGCTTGTATACGGAATCGCCATCATCTCAAAATAGCCCTGCAGGAAACCATTTTCCCCCGGAGTTCCATGTATTGCGATAAATACAGCATCGAACCTTATCCTGTATTCATCTGTAACAAGACTGAAATCATTTTTGTCAATATTATGATAACGTCCCTTCTTGTCTTCCCAATACCAATTGGTTCCCCTGATCACAATAACATAAACTATGTATCTGGCCGATAGGATTTTGCTAACTTCATTGGCACTCTTCACGGAAATTTCAAATTCAGAAGAGTCACCTCCTGCCGCAATAGCAATTGTTCTCATATTTTGTTTAATTTTTCATTTCAAAAATAATCATTTATTATATGAGTTTGGAGAGTCACAGAGATAAAACAATAGAATATTCAATTGGATTTTGTCTTATATTCATGATTTCTGATGAATACTGTCCATTTAAAAGTTAGAGATTATGAGAGCAACGAAGTGGAGCGAAGAATCTCCTGCTAATTTCACGTTTTCTCTGTTTGGTAATGATTCCTGATGAATAAAATTTATTGTAATCAGTATGTAGTAACCTTCATATGTATTACCTTTGATAAAATTTTAAAAATAAGATAAAGATGAAAAGAGGTTGTTTAATATCAATTATTATAGTTGGCTTCATTGCCCTGGTTGTTTTAGGGATTGTTATGTGGGGTTCAAAAGTTTATAATGGAATGGTTACTATGAATGAAGGGGTAACAAGTCAGTGGGGTAATGTTGAAACGGCATACCAGCGCAGATCTGATCTGATCCCGAATTTTGTCAATACCGTAAAAGGTGCTGCAAATTTTGAACAGACTACCCTGACCCAGGTTATTGAAGCAAGGGCTAAGGCCACTTCAGTAACAATTGACCCTACAAAAATGACTGCCGAGAATATGCAGCAGTTTCAGCAGGCTCAGGGCCAGGTTTCTTCAGCGCTGTCCCGTTTGATGGTTGTTGTTGAACAATATCCCGAGCTTAAAGCAACTCAGAATTTCAGAGATCTTCAGATTGAACTGGAAGGTACCGAAAACAGGATTTCAGTTGAAAGAAGAAAGTTCAATGAAGTTGCATTAGGGTACAATACCTATATTAAGAGATTCCCTCAAAACTTCATAGCTGGTATGTTTGGCTTTCAGGCTAAACCATACTTTGAGGCTCAGGAAGGCGCTGAAAAAGCTCCCCAGGTCACGTTTTAGTTTTATATCCATATTGTAAAAATGAAAGCTTCAACGTTCTTTACCAAAGAACAACAGGCTCAGATACTTGCTTCTGTTAAGGAAGCTGAAAAGGCTACATCTGGGGAGATCAGAGTTCATATCGAAACCTCTTTTAAAGGCGATGTACTGGACAGAGCTGCATGGGTATTCACAAAGCTTGGGATGCAAAAAACAGCTGAACGTAATGGGGTACTGTTTTATCTTGCTGTCAGAGATAAAAAGTTCGCCATTATTGGTGATGCAGGCATAAATGCAAAGGTTCCTTCAGGGTTTTGGGATGAGATAAGCATGCTGCTTCAGAAAAATTTCAGGGAAAATAAATTCTCAGATGGACTCTCCGAAGGAATTATTCTGGCCGGGAAACAGCTAAAGACTCATTTCCCTTACAGTAAGGATGATGTAAATGAACTGTCAGATGAGATTTCATTCGATAAAATAAAGGGGTAGTAATGACGATTATCAGAAGAAGTTTGTATTTGCTGACCCTGGTTGCTCTTTTAAGCACTTTGTCAGTTAGCCGGATATTTTCACAAGACATTCCTGGCAGACCTGTTCCTTCGAGGCTTGTTAATGACTTCGCCAATATGTTAAAAGCAGAAGAAGTTAATATCCTTGAACAGAAACTTGTTGCTTTCAACGATTCAACTTCAACACAAATCGCAATTGTTATTGTTCCGTCGCTTATGGGATATGAAAAATCTGACTTCGCACAGCGACTTGCAGAGAAATGGGGTATCGGACAGAAAGGACTGAATAATGGCGTGTTAGTATTGGTTAAACCAAAAACTGCTGATTCAAACGGGGAGGTATTTATTGCCTCTGGTTATGGATTGGAAGGCGTTATTCCGGATATAACCTGCGGAGAGATAGTTGATTCTGAAATACTCCCCGCATTCAGAAAGGGAGATTACTTTGGCGGACTTAGTAATGCTGTAAATACTCTTATGTCGCTGGCAAGAGGCGAATTTTCCGCTGCAGAGTATGGGAAAAAAGCCAAAAAGAGTGGTGGTGATACACCCATCGGCCTCATCATTTTTATAATAATAATAGTTATTGCTATGATCTCCGGCAGATCGGGAGGCTCTAATAGTAAAAACATAAGTACAAAAGGGTTACCATTCTGGATGCTTCTTGGAATGATGAATTCGGGAAGAGGCTCAGGCGGAAGCTGGGGCGGATTTTCCGGTGGTGGCAGTGGAGGCGGAGGCGGAGGTTTCGGTGGGTTTGGTGGCGGCAGCTTTGGCGGCGGCGGTGCCGGTGGAAGTTGGTAAATCCTGATTTAAAAATCATTAACCGCAAAGTACTCAAAGAAGGCGCAAAGAGCGCAAAGTATTTCCAGACATTTATTTCTTAGCGACCTTTGCATAAGCTTTGTGACCTTTGCGGTTAATTATTGTTATATGTCTTAATAAAGGATATTTATTCAACAGTTTCTCTTCCTGACGTATATTTTCTCCATTTCTCAATAACCTGAGCCATATCATCAGGCAGGTTCGAGTCGAAAAAGAGCCTTTTTTTGGTTACAGGATGGTCGAAAGCCAGAGATTTTGCATGCAGTGCCTGCCGTGGCAGAATCTTGAAACAATTCCTGATAAATTGCTGGTATTTGGTAAATGTTGTTCCTTTAAGTATTTGATCTCCACCATATTCTTCATCATTAAAGAGGGGATGTTTTATATGACTGAGGTGTACCCGGATCTGATGGGTTCGTCCGGTCTCAAGCTTGCATTCGATAAGTGAAATGTATCCAAGATTCTCTAAAACCTTATAATGGGTTATAGCAGTCTTGCCCTCACTTTCATCCTTGAAAACCTGCATAACTTTTCTGTCTTTTATACTCCTGCCAACATTGCCGGTAATCGTGCCTTCCAATGGATTGGGTACTCCCCAAATAAGTGCATTGTATCTGCGGTCAGTTGTTCTCTCGAAAAACTGTCTGGAGAGTCTGTTAAGTGCAAATTCATTTTTTGCAATTACGAGTATTCCGGATGTGTTTTTATCAAGTCTGTGCACTAATCCCGGCCTGCTTTCCCCGGTGCTAAAGAGGGGAAGATCTTTGAAATGCCACATCAGAGCATTGACTAAAGTACCTGTGTAGTTTCCGTAGGCTGGATGTACAACCATTCCCGGTTCTTTATTTACTACAAGGACATCATCATCTTCGTATACGATATTCAGAGGTATGTTTTCTGGGATGAGTTCAATTTCTCTTGGAGGGGTCGGCAACAACACCTGTATTATATCCCCTGGTTTTACCTTATAGTTTGGTTTAACAGGAAAATTATTAACAAGAATATTGCCGGCATTGGCAGCATTCTGAATACGGGTTCTGGATCTGTTCTCTAGTCTGTCAGAAAGAAATTTATCTATCCTCAGCAGCGATTGTCCCGGATCGGCTGTAAACCTGAAATGTTCAAAAAGCTCCTGCTGATCAAATAATTCTTCTTCTGCCATTTTTGGTGATTACTTAGTTTTAATTAACCTGTTGAATCCTACAGGCTTGCCATTTATACTGGTAAGAATTATATATACTCCTTCATGGAGAGATGAGATATCAATCCTGCTGCTGTAAGGCGTATTAATTAATTCACGACCATTCAGGTCCATAATAGTTACATAGCTTAATCCCGATAACTGGAGTTCCCCCGGATCGATATTTATATAGTTGTTTGCCGGGTTAGGCCAGATATTTACAAGGTTTTTATTTCTATAGTAAGTATCTTTTATTGATGTTAATCTGAGTGGATTTCCCACAACCGGTCTTATCATGATGCTGCCATTGACCTGTGATTGAAGCCATTCACCGTTTAACCAGTATAACTGTCTGTTGGCATGAGGGGTGTTAATATCAAAACCGGCATTCAGAAATGTCTCAGACCGTTGTTTCCAGCCAACAAAAAATGTACTGTTCACCGGAACACCGTCAGGAATATTGTAGGTATAAAACCCATTAATCACTGCTCCTTGTTCAACCATTACCTCGTCCCTGGAATATATTACATTTCCAGGTACCCCGTTGTTATTGTCCCAGACCATCAGGTCAAAGGCTCTTTTATTAGAATTTAAATAACTGTCGTTAAAGCATATTCGTATAGCTCTCAGCGTGTCCTGTATGAATGATTCAAATCTGTAGGCTACCATTGCATTTCTCGAACCAAGTCCGTTTATTCCATAACCACCTTCGGATGTACCATCGTCAAAAGCAAAATAGTTATTGAAAACCTGAAAATAGATCAATGTGTCATTCTCTTTTGGGTCAAATTCATCTGTTTTAAGAGAACAGGTTATCCTGAAAAGTGCAGAGTCAGTATTTTGCGTTTCGAAGGTATATTTGTGGATTGCATTAAAGTCAATATTTGTTAAAGGATTAATATTTGTTGCACCGGCAGAGAAAAAGTCGGCTTGTGAATTTTTATACATATCCCATATCTCAAAGTCACGGGTTATATTCCTTATAATTGTATCATTATTACGATAATGAACTGATATTGTTGAGCCCATCTCCTGTAATTTTATTTCGCTGAATTGTTTCCATGGTATCGCTTCATAGGTTTTAAGTAACGACCGGAGTGGAAGTCTGAAAGCTACATCGGCAAAGATTGTATCGCCGGCATTCCTGTTTTTGTCAAGAAGTACATAATCGAGGTTCCATAGATCGCAATTCCCAACCATCGCAGGATCACTTTGATTCGGACTAAGACTTGCATAGTTAATAAACCGGAACTGGAAGCCTTTTTTAAGAAATTGGGGTTTATCTACCCTGATTATTACAGGTTTAAACTTCTGGTCTGTATTGCCGCCGGCATTCCATACTGAGTACCACTTGTTTTCTTCAGGTGCCAGAAACTGCAGGGTCAGACTGTCATTTGCTTCAGGTGAATCACTCAAGCCACCAGCCTGAAAAAGAAAGCTGAGCCAGATATTATCTGAAACAGTATAATTAAGATTTACAGGTTGAGATGTCAGCTGGTCTGCTTTAAATTCTGCTACTGTTGCATCTTCGTATAACATGCCGGAATTGTCCAGTGCATCAAAAGTGGCAATACCTGTAGTGATCTGCCGGTCGGAGTAGGTATTATTGATAAATACAAAATCGTCGAGCCACTTTTTACTATCAGGGAGAATTGACGGATCTGAAAAATCATCAAAAAAGGGAAGTTCCAAAGGATCTCCTGCAGCTATTCCCTTATATATATCCTGTTTATTCGTGATTTTTGTTATCCCCGCATTTGATTGTAGTCCTGTAACTACTTCCTGCGCAGGTAATAATGCCAGATATGTATTGAGAAGTATAAAATATAAGAATATCTGTTTAATCATCAGGTTTAATTGGATGTACTATTTAATGGAGTCACATTTGGGATTGTGTCTGAGTTATTAAACAGAGTTGAATCGCCCCGTAGTTTGGTTGAATCGACTGTTAACCACAGGTAAATTGCAGATCCAAGCTGAAGAGTAGCATCATTTTTAAATTCAGGATTCTGTTTATAGACGAAAGCTTTCAGAGTATCCTTCCCATTAATGATAGTATTGTCATATATATAAGTCCCAAGATTTAGTGATGAAACAAGAATTCTATTTTTTGCAGGTTCCAGATTCATCCCGATAAGATCGGGTACAGAAGCACGCTGGTTACTCAATCCTTTTCCAAGGACCAGATCAATTACTGATCCCTTTTGCAGTGAATCACCCTCCATAACCTTTTTACCATTATAAAGCTGGTCAATAACAACATCAATTGAGAGATCAGGTCGGTATTTCAGAACTCCTATTTCAAGTCCTGAACTCCCGATAAGTAATATTGCCTGTCTTTTTGGGAGATCAACAAGATTTGGCATTGCTACCATTTCGGGATGGAAGGCATTTATTGTAAGAACAATATTTCTCCATTTCTTCACTTTAAATCCGGGTTTTGGATTCTGTTCGGCAACACATCCACGCGGGACAAGTGTTGTATAAACTGAATCAATTACCTGATATCGTAATTTGCTTTTCTTTGCCAGTTTTGCTGTCTGTTCCATTGTGAGCCCGAAAAAATCAGGAACGGGTTTTGCCTGTCCATGTCTTGTATATAAATTAAGCCAGATAAGCAACATCATTACTGATCCGACTATTATTACAACTGCAAACCCAAGATTCTTAAGAAATGCTTTGCTCAGGATAAAATTTTTCAAGCTCATACTGCCAAATTGAACATTAGTAATAACGCAAAGGTACTGATAAAATTATAAGAAAGATAGTTGAGAATTTTAATCCGACATCACAAATGAGCCTCTTTTAATCCTGCCCTTCTGCAGAGATTGTGATGGTGGCAGGTAAAACCGGATTATATAGTGAGTCTCTCTCAACTGGTATGAATCCTGCTTCTCTGATCAGTTTGCAAATTTCTTCGGTAGTCATTGCAGGGTTCTCCTCTACTGACCCGGCCATCGAATATATTCTGGTTGTGTCATCTATCGTTCCGTCCATATCATCTGCACCGAAAGAGAGGGAAAGCTGGGCGCTCTCTTTTCCTATCATGGGCCAATATGCCTTAATATGAGGAAAATTATCGAGATAGATTCTTGAAACTGCATAATTCCGGAGATCTTCAATAATATTGACTTCTCCAATGGAAGACATGCTATTGTTTGACTTTTTGTATTTTAATGGGATGAAGGCATTAAAACCATTTGTCCTGTCCTGAAGAGCCCGCAGTCTTTCCATGTGGTCAATCCGGTGCAAATAGGTTTCAAGATGACCGTAAAGCATTGTGGCGTTAGATGGTATGTTTAATTTGTGAGCAGTCTCATGAATAGTCAACCAACGTTCGGAAGATGCTTTTTCGCCGCATATCATCTTTCTGAGTTCTTCATCGAATATTTCCGCGCCACCTCCGGGAATTGAATCAAGACCATATTCCTTAAGAAGTTTTAATCCCTCTTCGATTGATAATCCGGATCGGGAAATCATATAGTCAATTTCGATGGCTGAGAATGCTTTAATATGAAGTGCAGGCCGGTACCCCTTTATCTTCCTGATAAGTGATCCCCAATAGTGGAGATCATGTGAAGGATGTACCCCTCCAACAATATGCACTTCTGTAACATCTTTATTATCAAATCGTTTTACGATGTCAAGCATCTCATCATGACTATACTCCCAGCTTTCAGGATCTCCCTCCTGTTTATGATATGAACAGAACCTGCAATTATATATGCATTTGTTAGTTGGCTCGATGTGAAAATTGTGATTGAAATAGGCAATATTCCCGTTATGCTTTCTTCTTACAATACCTGCAAGAAGGCCGAGAAGTGCCAGATCAGCTTTTTTAAACAGAAACAAACCATCTTCAGGGCTTATACGGTTATTGCTGGTTATCTTGCTGGCAATCACCCGGAGGTCTTTATCGTTGATAGTATCTATAAGGTCAGTCATATTTAATAAAATAGCTGGTAAAGTTAAGAATAATAAAAAAGGGTTTATATACAAACAAAAAAAGGTGCCCTATTAAAAGACACCTTCAAGAAGATATTGTTTAAAGAATATTATCCTTTTAATTTCAGCTCAGTGGAAACTGTAAGTTTTTTTCTCCCTTTTGCCCTGCGGGCAGCAAGAACTCTTCTTCCGTTGGGAGTTGCCATCCTTTCCCTGAAACCATGCTTATTTGCTCTCTTCCTTCGTGATGGTTGAAATGTCCTTTTCATCTTTTCGGTTATATTTGTTGACTAACAATTCTAATTTGAGACTGCAAATGTAGTACTTTTTTGAAATATAAAAACCGGGAAGGTGTTTTTTTTCAAAAAAATCAAACAGGGAGATGCAGGATCTTTTTTGTCTCAAAGAACGGTTCGCTGAAAAAATCCTTAATATTCCACACTTTTACTCTGTCATGAAACTGAATGAGTTCAGGTGACAGGTCACCACCCTTAAGATAAAAGATGCCGTTGCTGAGGCTGTTTGTTCCGTACTTGTCAATGTTTTTTACAGTGAGACCGGTAAAACCAACGAAATCAGTAACTGCCCTGCTTATCACGAAATCATATTTGCCTTTCTCATCCTCAGCTCTTTTGCGGACAGGAATGACATT
>JGI20214J51088_10000210_pt1 | contig 42670 bp, 38 predicted proteins | sample WetSurMetagenome_FD_51088 | JGI IMG/M metagenome (IMG submission 51088) | reverse complement strand
TTTTTTTTTGGATCCCCGGGAGGAGAAAAGCAGGACGTGCCGGAGCACCCTGGATCAGTTGTGCCGTTTCCTTTGCGGTTCTCCAAAGCACGCCTTTGTTCCCTGGACCTGTGTTCTTCGCCCGGTGCAACCATGAGGACTTTTATCATACCGGATATCTTTCAACNGTTTCCCGCCCCCTGCGTTTGCATGCGAAGCGCCGTCTGGTAGAGCATGATCAGTGAGAACAGCCAGAATGTGCCGATGATGTAGCTGCCGGTCACATCGCTGACCCAGTGCATCCCGAGAACGACCCGGGAGGGGCCGATAACCACGATGAGAGCCGTGCAGAGAATGAGCGAGAAAACCCGGATCCTGCCGGTAAGGAACTTCCAGGAAAGGTACGCGACAAAACCAAAGAAAACCACAAAGAAGAGGACATGCCCGCTGGGGTAAGCATACTGGCTGACGGGTGGAACGAGGTCACAGACGTTCAGCTCAAAGGCGGGCGGGCGGTGCCGGCCAACAAGGACTTTGAGGACCCCGGCAAGCATTACCGAGCTCAGGGTTGCGACTACAAAGACCGCTTCAGCCCATTTCCGCTTCAGGGCGCAGACGGTTGCAGCCACAGTCACGAGCAGGACCGGGATCATCCCGTCCCCCGCGTAACTGGTCGCTTTCATCGCTGTTGTAACGAGCGGGTGGCTGATCCCCCGCACCCAGCGGGCGACCTCGAGGTCGAAGGAGAAGACACCGAAGCACCAGGCGGCAAGGGAGAGAGCGACACTGCCTGCGAAGAGCAGGACGAGAAGGGTGACAGACCTTCGATCCATAGCGTACCGGAAGATTGTCCTGCGGAGGTAGTAAAAGGTGGCCTTTATTCTGTCCCCGGTTACGAGCGGATGATCGCTGCGGAATAAAACCAAACAATGACCTTATAAGAATAATTCGAATTTTGAGAAAACAAAATAAATAAAAATCGTTTAAAAACGTTCAAATGACAAAATCCCGATAATCTATTTCTCTTTTAAAAACAGATCCTCTATCAGGTAATCTATGCAGTCAATCCTCATGATCGACGACCAGCAGGACCTTCTCGATGTTTCGCGCCTGTACCTTGAACGGCGCAAGACAATGACAGTCGAGACGGTCACCAGCGCAAAAGAAGCGCTTGTGCTGACAAAGAGGAAAGTATACGATGCCATTATCGTGGATTTCGACATGCCCGAAATAAGCGGCATCGAGTTTCTCCGGATCCTCCGGGCACGGGGGGATACGACCCCGGTGATCTTTTTTACCGGGGTCGGGAAGGAGAACACCGCGATCGAAGCGCTCAACAGCGGTGCGGATTTTTACCTGAGAAAAGGCGAAGACCCCCATACCCAGTTCGTGGGTATGATGGAGATGATCGATAAGGCCGTGAAAGGGCGATACGCTGACGCTGCCAGCAGGAATGCAGAGAAAATTCTCGGTGACACAATCTCCTTTTTCCCCGAGGCCAGCTATGCCCTCGACCACGAAGGCAAGGTACTCGCATGGAACCGGGCGATGGTCGATCTCACCGGGGTCCCCCCGGATGAGATCATCGGGAAAGGAAACCTGGCACACTCTATCCCCTTCTTCGGTCGGCGGTCGCCGATGCTCTCTGACATGATCTTCGAAGATGATACCACGATCAGGAAAGCTGGTTATTCTATCGTCAAAAAAATGAAGGGAAGTATCATCGCCTGGACAAGGATCGGGGATGAGCGTGTGCTCTGGATGAAAGCCTCGGCCCTCTACGATACCAGGGAGATGTTCATCGGCGTCATCAGCTCCGTACGCGATGTGACCGATGAGCTGGGCCATGAACTCCAGCTCCAGTCCGCGATTGGGTTCTTCGACGATCAACCTGCAACCGTTCCGTCCAAGGGATTCGGACTCGGGCTCGACCGTCTCCTCGGGAAAGCCGGATCCCTGCACCGCGAAGGACTCCGTCTCTCGTTCAGGGAGGGAAAGTATACGGATGCCCTGCCGTACTTTGACCGGGCTATAGAGATCGATCCGGCCATGGCAGCTGCCTGGCATGACCGCGGTGTCGCCCTGAGAAAACTGGGACGGGATGAGGCGGCGCTGGAGAACCTTGAGAAAGCGGCCGAGCTTGCCCCGGAAAACGAAGAGTTCGTATTCACCCGTGCCGAGCTGCTTAAAAAGCTCGGGATACTCAGGGGAGACAGAACTATCACGGAAGCTGCTGTCGCGGCATTCAACCGGGTGCTTGAACTCAATCCGAACCAGGCGGAAGCCTGGGATGGCCTCGGCATGTGCATGAAAGAGCTGGGGAAGACCCAGTTGTCCCGCCAGTACTTCGAAAAAGCGCAGGAACTCAAACGTACGGGAAAGGCCATCACCCATTCCCGGAATTTTGATTCTATCGTATGACCCGGTCTTNCGTTGCCCCGCAGGGAATATTTTTTCATGGATTTCCCTACCGGCCGAGTTTACTCCGGAGAATTCCCCCCTGCTATGCCGGGCACCCGGAGGGACTGGTGATCAGGGAGACAGGGGCCCCCCTTTCTCCCGCAGGGGGCAGGCAAACCCCCCGGCTTAGATTCCGGATCTCCAGAGAGACGAAGGTTTCCCGTAACCTCATGACAGATTACCCTGTCTGGATGTTCCGGAGCAGCGGAGAGAAAATAACAACGTATTGAAAAAAATCCCATGAAGATATAAATCATTTTTTTGTTATGTTGACAGGGAGTGATGCCCCCATACCGTTGGCGATGGATGCCGCCCCGCCCCGAAGGCGTCCCGCGGCGGCTTCAATGAACCGTTTTACGAAAAACCGAACCTGCCCCGCCGTGCCGTACCGGGGCCCTGATGCGAAGGATCCTCTCACTTCATTTCCGGGATTTTCATCGTTCGGGACTCGAACTTCCGGTTCAGGCACGTTTGACCAGAACGTAAAGAGCCAAAAAAAAGTGCTGGACTTTACTTCGCCTTTTTACCGCTGTTTTGGGACGGGAGTTGTCGCTGGATTCAGCTGGATCGACTTGTAGATATCGACGATCTCGTCCGAAAGCGACGTAACAACGAGGGGTTTGTTGGGTCCTTTGAAGGCAAAGATGTAGATCGACCCGCCGACCCTGGTGAATATGTAGGTCCCCTTGACATCCTTGGTCTGGAAGTCAAGTTCATAGGAATCATATCCCCCTATTTTTATCGTGTAACTGTGGGCCTCCATCTGGGTCCCGTAGGTCTTCCCGACGGCAAGGGTCGCCTGGTTAAAGTACGTGTCAAAATCCACCGCAACATTGCGGTCGATATCGATACTCAGGGAATCGTAGGAACGGGTGTCACCGGGGATCATATTCGGCGAGAAGAAGTTGGCGATATTGACGGTATCCTGCCCATAGTCCCGGACCCCGGTGGTGAGTACGTCCTGCCGCTCCCAGTCACCCGGGTAGGCCAGCGAGATCCCATACGGCAGGTTGGCAGTGATCATCGGTACAGCGGTTGCCTGGACAGGAGCGGCCGTAATGGAAACTGTTGTCGGCGCCGCGGTGACAGGAGCAGCCGGAGCTACCGGCGATGTGCACCCCGCGGACAGGACAGCCAGCGAAAGGAGGAGGACCATCCCGCCATACACTACAGAAGAAACAGACTTGATATTCATGGCTGATCGGGTATTAGGCAGTGAAACAATAAGAGGTTGTTCGTCCCGTGTCCCAGGTTTGTCATCATCCGCAGGTTTATCCCGGAATAGTACTTCAAGGAAACCATATGACCCGGGTACATGTATTTTCCCTGTCGGACAAGGGATTGAGCGAGCGCAATGATGACGTTGTGTGCGATGAAGTTATCGGCGGGTTCCGTGTCTTTGCAGTGTCTGGCGGGAGAGCGGGGAAACCCGCAGGGATGGAGGCTGGCAGGATTGCAATCGATGCCCTTATAACCGCGGTGGGAAAGAACCCGGATAACGCGGCGGCTGCCCTGTGGGACGCGGTCGCCAATGCCGACGTACGGATTGGCACAGCCGGCGTGCAGGACCGGAGCCACGCTGGTATGGGGACCCACCTCTCGGCCTGCATTGTGGATAAAGACCTGGACTGCACGATCCTTGATACCGGGAACGGGGGCGTGTATTATATCTCGCCGGGAACGGGTATCGTGACTCCGGGCGAGATTCCGTTCTCCGATAAGGGTGGAGGACTGAAGAAGACGATGATCTCCCACACCCTCGGGGAACCCTACGTCCTCCGGGGCTCGGAGGTGAGCCGGGTCAACCTGATGGACTCGTTCATTATCCTTGGTTCCGCCGGGTTTTACGATTACGTGAAACGGGAAGAGATCCGCACCATTATTGAGGGGAACGGCGAGAATGTTGAGTCGTCCTGCGAGCAGCTGAAGCACCGGGCTCTGCTGGCCGGAAGCGACCGCACCATCACGATAATCGTCATCCACGGCCATAGTGAGTGACGAGGGACAGCCTGAGGATCTGACCGGGCTCACAGGTCCACCAACCCGGGAAGGGCGCCATCCGCCCGGGTTTTTCATTCTTTCATGATCCGGAACCAGGAAGACGGATATCGTTCCAGCCGACCACATCAGGTGAAGGAACGGACTCGCTGAGAGTACGAAAAAAGAGTTATCGTTGCCGCTTCCTGCAAAGGAGCACAGCACCACAGACAGCGAGTGCCCCGAGGAGGGGGACCGCAGCCGGCCCTGCCTTCGTTGGCGGGATGGGTGTAGGCGGCGTATAGACGGGGGTCGCAGGGGGCGGGGTTGCCGTCTCGGTCGGGACCGGCTGGGTGGTACTCGCTGCAAGGGGTTGCAGGGTAACATCCACGGTATTAACAAGGTCTTTGGTGACCACGATCTGCGATGAATAGGGGAGGTATCCGTCGAGAAGGACGGTTACCGTATGCAGGGAATCTGCCGTGACGCTCTCGAAGAGCGTAGTCCCCGTTCCCGGGCCGGGTTCACCGCCGACGTTATCGCGGCAGTTACGGTTGTCGATGCAGACTGTGCTGCCGAGGTGGTCGACATACACACGGACCGTGCCCATCGCCGGTGGCACCGGGGTAACGGGCGTAGCGGTCGCACCAAGAGGGACCAGGTTGATGTTGACGGTGGTAAAGCGGCCCATGGTCACGTACACCTGCGTTGAGTAATCCGCATAGCTGTCGGTGCTGTCGACCGAAATCGTGTGATAGCCTGCGCTCACGCCGGCAAACTGCGTGCTGCTGGTGGAGCTGATCGATCCCACGTTTACGCGACACTGGCTGTTATCGATACAGACCGTCCCGCTGCCCGGGTAGACATAGACCTGGACGCCGGTGGTAGAAGGATTGGTCTCCAGGACCGCATTGACAACTGCGGTCTGGTCAGAGACCACATAGACCTGTTCGGACCATTGCAGGAACCCGGGCTGGGTAACCACAACGGTATGCCAGGCATTGCCACTGGCCGTGAAGGTTGCAGAGGTGTAATCGCAATCCGTGGTATCGACGCAGGCGTTGGCGCCGGATGGCGTGGAATAGACGGTAATACGCCCGGGCGGGACGAGAGCTGGCGCCGGGGCGACCAGGATGAGGATAAGGAGGATGCAAAGGAGAGGTAGTCGTGCAGACATATGGGATGATGGGACAGCGGAATAATAAGGGTTTTGGAAGGACGAAAAAAAGGAGGCCGGAAACGTTGAGACCGTGGCAAGGATTTCCCGTGAGGTTCTCGTTCCGTTTTACTGCGGGGCAATTTTTGGTCGCCTGGACGAAGATCAGCGTGGAAGAACAGTAGTGAACCAGACCGTTCACTCCCAGGAGAACGGACTAATCGCTGGTAACGCCCGGAGAAAAATTTAAGGAAGAGAAAAAATCTAATGCCTCACGCAGAAATAACCGCCGCGGAGGTGGTGTTTCGTGAAGACCTCGCAGGCCGGGCAGAAACAGCCGATCTCCCGCATGGACGGGGCATCGGACGTCCCGCAACTGCAGAAAAGTTCGGTGGGCTGGTGTTTTTCCAGCGAATGGCGTTTGTAGTTCTGGCATATGGTGCAGTACTTCCTGCAGATCTGCCGGTTCTCTTCGGTATCAGGTACGCTGTCTTTGCCTTGGCTTAACATGCTTTCATGAGGTTGGCGAGGAGGGATTATGAGTTTTTTTATTTGGTTTCGGGGGAGGGTTCACAAAGGATGATAAGGACGGCGGGATGATAAAACGGGAGAATGATGATGTGGTATCAGCAATAGTACATGACACTTGCCTGCCTTGCAGTATCATCGCCGGCGGTCGTACATCACGGTAAGTGACGATCATACCGGCGCACCCGTTTCATCCGGTGAAATCAGGTTCCATTCGTCCTTTGCCGAGCTCGCGGGAACCTGTGTCGGTGTTGACGACCCGTCCTCATCGATTATCCTTGACCCCACCGGTTCTGCCCGCATTGTCGGGAGGGTCACAGGGCACAGATACGTCCATCTCCAGGGAAAGGGAGTCCTCATGCTCGCGGGCGGGACAAGTCACGGGCCGTACCCCGTCCGGGACGGGGCTTTGATCTTCCAGGTATCAGGTACCGGAAGCAGCCCTGATCCTCCCCTCAGGTTTTTACGGGATGACGACGGCCCGGCGGAGCATTCTTCAGAGATTGCCGGTTTCCCTGCCGGGAAATTCCTTCAATACCCTGATTTGGAATTTTTTCCTGCAGCCTGCCGGTTCCGGGAGGTTCCCAGGTAAACCGGACTTTGCCTGGAAGCAGTAGTATTCCTGAAAGGCTATATCCGATTCCGTTCCATCTTCTTTCATTCACCATCCATATGCCGAGTAGTGCCATGATACGATGCCGATGGGTTGTCTGCACAGTGTTCCTGGTCTCCCTTCTTGTCGCGGGGGTTGCCTCAGCTGTCACTCCGACACCAACACAGGAAAAGTACGGCGGCAGTATCTTCTTCGATACCTCCCCGACCGACGCCACGATATGGCTGGACGGGGCCGAAAAGGGAAACAGCCCGTTCACCTTCTTCTCCGAAAAAAATGCGAGTTTCAGTGTCCGCGTCTCGAAAAAAGGCTACCAGGACTATACCGATACCATTTCGGTCAGTGACGGGAAACGGGTCGTTTTCAATGCACGGCTCACCCTGCTTCCCTCCGATCTCGAGCAGGTGACGACGACTTCCGCCAGGGTCGTAACGGTCCCGACCATCCCGAGGTCGACGATGAAGGTCCCGACCCCCTGGCCGACAACTTCCCCGGCATCCCCGGCAGATCCCGTAATCCCTCTGGGTGCCGCCGTTCTCGGCGCTGCGTTCATCGGGCTCAGGCGCCGGTAAATTTTTTTTATATCCGGGCTGTTGTGCTCTTCGGGGACCGTACCCCGGGTAATTTTGTTCGATGGCTGACTGGAGGGAACGCGATTTTTTATCCGGCGAATATTTTTTTCCAGGTTATGGATGCCCACGTCAAAGCGTTCAGGGGTGACGCCATTTCTCACCCTTCAAATGAGGGAGCAACCATCAGGAGCCTCACCCCGCACCCTTTTTGTATCGTTTTTCATTTGTTACCTGAGGACACTGGCAATCCGGCAGAAAATGTTTTATCAAACGGGACGGGATGAAAAATTATTCGGCAGGACCCGTTTGCGCTTTTCCCGATCGACAGGACTCCGTTGAGAAACAGCATGGATCCTATCCCGCATCATTTCTGGATGACGCCCTCCGGAGAGTCTGACAAAGGGAACGATGGAGAGACCTGAATTCTTATCTTCCCAACGACCGCGCTACCGCCTGCCGAACCCGCGTTTCAAGGCCATCAATTAACCGGATATCCCGCACGGCATCGACACTGTCGATAAGGACCTCCCCTGCAGGAGTGATACCGAGATTTGAGAAGAAGGCTGCGAGGACCCGGGTCACGCAGGTGAAATTCGCTTCTCCTCGCCTGCCGGCCACGGCGAAGACCAGTCCTTTCTGGCCGGTCCGCCCGCTGGTCAGCATACGTTCGGCATGGTATGCCTGCGACCGGTCGATGAGGAGCTTGAGCCCTGCCGGGACGGTGACCGTGTACACCGGCGAGCAGACCACGACGAGAGAAGCCGCCCGGATTGCATCAATGATAATGGTCATGTCATCTGCAAAGACGCAGGTACCGGTATTGTAACACTGGTAGCAGCCGATGCAGCAGTGGATATCAAGGTCGTGAGGATAGATGACCTGCACCGTACCGCCGAGACGCCGGACAGCATCTGCCGACCACCCGGCAATGATGCTGCAGTTCCCGTCCCCGCGGGGGCTCCCCTGGAAGATGACGCAGTCGGTCAGGAGCGGTGAAGACTGATTGCGCTGATGATGGATCCGCTTTGCAAAGAATGCGGCGGGGTCCGACCGGAGATCTGTTTCCCACGCATTCGCAGTCTCCCGTGCGATCTCTTCGGCTTTCAGGGGGACAAGCGGAGAGTATTCGTACGTATTGGTCCGGAAGACCGCCATTTCGCGGTTATCGAGGGTTACGGTCACGCAATACCGGACCATGCCAGGGTAGACCGCGGAATAGTCCTCGCGCCGGACGGCAAGGAGGTACCGGTCCCCGCCGGCGGGGATCTCCGTGCTTCTCAGCAGCTCCCGCACGGGTTCCATACCCGTACTGACACCCGCGGTACTATGAATGCTGCGATGCAGCGGACAGCGGCATAAAACGAGGGACCACCAGTTATTTTTCAATATGGCTGCCATCACAGAAGGGCATGTTTCCTGACTTCCCGCAGCGGCAGAGAGTCACCCGGTTCCTGACGGTATACTCTTTCCCGTCAGCGGATACTACCGGGATCCCGCCCCGTACCCAGAGCGGCCCGTGCTCGTTCCGGGCCGGGTATTCGATGACCACGATGGACTTTTCAAGATTGGGTTCGATCACCGTGCCACTCTTTGGATCCCGTGCGACAAGACGGCCGGACGGGCAGTTGCAGGCTTCTTCGATTGCCGTATCGCGGGCCTCCGGGTTTCCTGATTGCCGTGTCAGGTTCCAGACTCCGCCGGCCCGCATGCAGAAACGGGCATGCACGCAAAGGTTTTCGACATCCTCCAGCACCAGATCCGGGCCTTCGATGGTCTGCGGGTGGCGGAGGTAGCGTTCATCGCCGGCTGTTTCTGTTCCATCAAAGCCGGTCTTCGCGTGGGTCCCGTCGCAGAATGGCTTCTTTTCGGAGTTCCCGCACCGGCAGAGGGAGTAGGTTTCTCTGACGGGATAACGTGTCACTTCCTTCCATTTCCGGCAATAGCCCTCGTCATCATTGCCTATCTCTTCCTTGATGAGGGGGACACTGCCCCTGACGAGATAAGGTCCGTTCCTTGTGACGTTGATCTTCATTTCCTGTTGCACCGGGGGTCGGTAGTGTGAGGTTCTCTGAGATGATGAGTCCCGGTAGTTTTTAATCATACGGGTTTATCCGGTAATGGTAAAAAATCCCAAAGCTTCCTCATCAGCGGGGGGAGGGATTTCAACCGGAACCACTAAAACAGTGTCAGCCTGCAGCGTGTGCAGCGGTACGTATCATTTCGGCTCTTTCGTGAAAGCGACAATGATGTATCGACAGGCCTGACAAGAGGTAGGCAGGTGACAGCTGACGCTTTTTGGCCACAGAGAGCCGGACTCCATCCTGAAGGTACCGAATGTAACCCGCTCCCCGAAGCCCTGAACCAGTTCAGAACGATCTCCGCAGCAATTCGGAGCACAGGATTGTTCCCGCGAAAACAGGCCATGATTTATTGCACCATCAGCGAAAGAATACCGGATCAGTCCATGAACGCGATCAGAGGTGCCGCTGCACCGGGAAGTGAGGAGTGACTCATTACCTCATCGATATCCGGCTGATGGGTCCCGTGAAGCACCAGATCCAGGACCTGAGCGATCACCTGCAGGAGAAATTTAACCTCGGGAACAAGCTGACGATCCCGCATATCACGCTTGCCGGGCCATTTTCCACGAACGATGAGGACCAGCTGGTTGCAGATTTCACAAAAATATGTTCGGAACAGGCAGAGATTCCCCGCTACGATGTCGGGGGTTACGGTTTTTTTGCAGCAACCCGGGTCGTCTATGTCACCATTACTCCTGACGAGAACCTGAAACAGTTCCGTTCCGAGCTCTCCCGGGCCATCTCCCCCTACTGCGAACTGCGGGACTATGACCGGGACCCCGCGGAGGATTTCAGGTTCCATGCTACGCTCGCCATGAAACTCGACTGGCTTACGTTCCGGAGAATCCGGTGGTATTTCCGCAACCAGGAGAGGGTGGTGTACCGGCATCATCCGATTCGGGCGACCCTTCTCCGCAATTCCCGCGTCCTCTGCGAGTATGATTTTATCCAGAAACGGATGCTCACTCCGGCCCAGGCCCGCAGCAAAGCAACCCTGACGCGGGATCTCGAGATCCTCAGGACCTGGAATGAGGAGGATCTTTTTCGTAAGAAGAAGTAAACCGGGGAATTTCTATTTCCTTTGCTCTGTAGAAATCCCAGGAAACAAAAAAAATCGCTCTAGGGGGCTCCAGCCCGGCATCAGCGCCGGACAGTATAGCCTTCCCGCGTAAGCACCGTTATGAGCCGTTCGTCCCAGACGGTGTCATCAGGTTCCGGGGTGGCATTGATCTCCTTATCGAAGATCCGGGTCAGGCGCTGATCCTCCGATGCCAGGAAACGCTGGCATTTGATCCGCCCTGCCCGATTTCCCCCCTTATCAAGGATCAGCAGGCGCCAGCATCCATAATCCTTGCAGATCGCCGGGCGGGTCAGGTGGACCGTGCAATAGCCTTTTCCGGTAACAAACCGGAAGAACGGGCACGCTTCTGGGCGTTCGGTAAAAATACTCCGGTCTGAAAAAAGTGCAGTCTTGTCCGGGTCGACCTCCACCATTGTGATCTCGCCGGTATACTGGTTCCGGAGCTGGAAGCGCCAGTCCCCCATGTCCTCCTGTATTGTATGGACAAGCCCAAGGTGGCTGCAGCATTCCCCGCACTGGCTGCACTCAAATGCCATGATGAGGACCCGGTCGGGAGGAGCGGACCAGGTGAGCATATTCCAAAAAACAGGTTCCGGAACACCGGGCCGCCCGAGATATTCCTGCCACCCCTGGGTAGCAGTCTCCCGGCATTGCGAACCCGGGACCCGGCCCGTCAGTTCCCAGCATCGCCCGCTTTACGGATGGAAACAGGCACGGGAATATTATCAAGGTAGGGTGCATGGTTCCAGGCAAACAGGGTCTCACCGGGAATATACGGGGTGAAGCGGTTCCTGACAATACCGTTCAGGATGAGATCGACGTGGTGCCCAAAGAGATGTTCAAGATAGACCTTGCAGTCCATCAGGTTATCGAAGCTCTCCTTACCGCTCCGGAAGGAGACGAGGACATCAACATCCCGGCCCTCCGGTTCCTCCCCGTGGATGAACGGGCCAAAGATCCCGATCATGGTGACCCCGAACCGCCGTTTCAGATCGGGTTCATGTTGGCGGAGGAGGGCAAGCACGTCTGTCATGGTCTGTACGTCTGGGATTATAGTATTCCAGCTATTAATGCATAACGATACGAACCTTCACGGAGAAGGGAGGCGACCTTACCGGATTTAACCGTGCAGGTGACGATCAGGAGAGTTCTGCCCACCAGACAAAAGAACCCCTTCTGTCTTGTTACCGCAGACGATGGGTCCCGCCAGGACAACATGCAGAAGAACAGTCGGGAAAGGCTCTCCTTGTTCCCGGGGATTATGATCGGCCACCCTTCGGGAGGGTAAGCGTGAACGTGCTGCCGGCACCGGGTGTGCTCTTCACTGTGAGGGAGCCGCCAAGGCGTGATGCCCGGGTCCTTGCCATCGTCAGGCCGACACCGAGCCGCCCGTACTTCCGGGAGAGCTTGTCGACATCGCTCAGGTAGAACGGATCGAAGATGACCTCCAGCTTATCCGGTGCTATCCCGACACCCGTGTCACTCACCGAGATCTGCAGGTCTTTGCCGCTCTCTTCGGAGGACAGGATAATTGCACGGGGCGGCTTTGAATAATTCACCGCATTTGAGATGAGGGCGTCAAGGATCTCATGAATATACGGGCCATTGCTGACAATACCAGCATCAGCCGGGATATTCATTGCTATGGACGCTTCTGCATCGTATCGCCCCTGCCGGACCACGATCTCCGCGAGCTCGCGGACCGCGACGGGTTCCATGGCAGGCCAGTAGTTCCGTTCGTGAGCAGATTCAAGGAGGCTGAGCTCGAGGATCTGGCTTACCATATGCCGTTCCGATTCAACATAGGTCCTGACCTTTTTCAGGATTGCGAGGATATCCGCGGGAGTCGCAAATCCGGCGCTCTCGTCAAGAAGGAGATCGAGGTACCCGATCACCGGCTGGAGGGGGGTGCGGAGCTCGTGGGCTGCCACATTGATGAAGTCACGCTTGCGATCGAGTTCCTGCCGGAGGCGGAGCCCCGCCAGTTCCCGTTCGGTTACATCACGGAGCGCGACGATGTTCGCAGTCTTTCCCTGGTAGGGAATCAGGGTGCCGACCGATTCCACGATGATCTCCTTCCCATCAGCCCTCACGGCACGGTACTTCTGGATATACGCCTGCTTTCCTTCGATGACATTGCGAAGGTCCTGGACTGCCGTCTCCTGGGATGCCGGGTGGATGAAGGAGAGCGAACTTTTCCCGACCACCTCATCCGGCTGCCTGTACCCGAACATCTTCGCGATGCTCGAGTTGACGTAGAGGATCGTCCCGGTAAGATCCTGGATCAGGATACCGTCAAAAGCGTGCTCCGCCAGCATCCGGTACCGCTCCTCGCTCTCCCGCAACGCCTCCTCGGCAAGACGGCGCTCCGTTATATCCGTTGCCATCATCTGGTATTCGATGACGCTGCCGGCATCATTGAAGAGGGCCCGGTCAGTCCGCCGGATCCATCGTGGCGGTCCATCTGAAAGGACTCGGTACTCGTGCGTGGTGGACGGGGTCGCGGGAGAAAGGGAGGAACGGCGGCGATGAAGATCCGCCTGCTCCTCTTCCGGCAGAAACAACCCTGCCGGCTGGCCGATAAGGTCGCCCCTGCTCCTGCTGAAGTACCGGCAATAACCGTCATTGACAAAGAGGATCGTCCCGTCCGGGCGGTAGCGGGCTATCAGCTCCGAAGGGTCGACAACAAGGCGGCGGAAATGGATCTCGTCAGTATCGGACGGGATCTCCGTCAGGAACCGGGCAGGAGCCAGGGGAGCAGCGGCGCCGGCGCCTTCCTCATCCTTCTGTCCCAGTGCCCGCTCCAATGTCAGAGGGAGAGCCTTGAGGTAGTTATAATTCTGGTCTTTCACGATGTACTCAAACGCACCCCGCCGGACGGCGTCAGTTGCTGATTCCTCGTCCTCAGCCCCGGAGACAACGATGACCGGGATCCCCGATTGCCGGAGGTCCGGGAGAAGATCAAATGCAGTCCCGTCCCCAAGGTAAAAGTCACAGACGACGATATCGATCTTTTCATGGCTGAGTACCGACCGGGCGTCCGCGAGGGATCCCGCAATTTTGATGGTGTAGGCCGGGTAATGATCGCGGATCACACGGTTAAACGCCATCTGGTCAACGCGGTCGTCTTCAACGAGGAGCAGCGTCAGGGTACGGTTGCGGGAGGGTTCTTGAGTCATGGATATCAGTCGGGGAGTTCACTCAGCGTCCAGTACAGGTGGATTGTCCGCATAACATCGACGAACTGCTGGAAATCTACGGGTTTTGCCATATAGCCGGCGACCCCCAGCTCGAAGCTCTGGACTTTATCGACTTCGGTCTTTGACGTGGTCAGGACAATGACAGGGATCCTTTTGAGCATCTCGTCTTTTTTTGCAATGGCAAGAAATTCATGGCCGTTCATCCGCGGCATGTTGAGGTCAAGGAGAATGATGGCCGGTCTCGGGTTCTTTGGATCGCGCAGCCATGCCAGGGCTTCCTCCCCGTTTCCGACATGATGGAGCGGATTGGTTACCTGGAGGTCACGCAGTGCCCGCTTTACTGACATCATATCCACGAGATCGTCTTCAACGAGAAGAATCGGTTTTTCATCCTTCACTTATGATTCCTCTTCTGAGTTGGATATCGGAATGGAGACAATAAATATACTCCCCTTCCCGACTTCAGACTCCACCCGGACCCTGCCGCCGTTCATCTCAACGATCTTTTTCACAATAGTGAGCCCGATGCCGGTACTCTCGACCTTGTCGCGGGGCTGGAGGGTCTGGAAGATCTGGAAGATCTTCTCGAAATGCCGGGAATCGATGCCCGGGCCATTGTCCCTTACGGAGAACTTCCAGAACGCCCCTTCCCGGATGCATGCAATGTGGACCTCGCCGGCAGGCTTGTCCATATACTTGACTGCATTCCCGATAAGGTTCGAAACGACCTGGTGCAGCCGGGTCTTCTCGTACCGGACAACCGGCAGCGGTGTATCTACCATGACCGTGATATGCGGAGGAATAGAAAGGCTGTCGATCGCTTCGCGGACCACGGCTTCAAGACTGACCTCATCTTTCTGCTCCCGGACCCGGCCCACCCGGGAATATTCGAGTATCCCTTCGATCAGGTTCTGCATCCGGTGGACACGGCTCGTGAGAAGGTCCATCTGCACCCTGCCTTCTTCATCGAACTTGTCCCGGTAATCGGCAGCGAGCCACTGGGCAAGGGAACCGATTGCCCGCAGGGGTGCCTTGAGGTCATGGGAAACGACATAGGCAAAATCCTTCAGCTCGTTGTTTGCCATCTCCAGTTCGCGGATGAGCTGGGCATTCTGTTCCTCCATCTTTTTGCGCTCGCGTATATCGACGAAGGACTCGATGAGGAGTCGCCTTCCCCCGATCGTAACGCTGTTCACGCTCTTGATGATGGGGATCTTCCGGCCCCGGGTATCGATAAGGATCCGTTCGGTATTATCGACAGTCTGGTTGAGATCGGTGATCGGACACCGTCCCGACTCGGCAGGACAGACAAATTTGTGGCAGGGGCGGCCGATCACATCCTCCCGTTCTGCACTGATGAGCTCAAGGGCCTTGGGGTTGATGTCCGTTATGAGATGGGTCTCGGCGTCAATGATGAAGACCCCTGCATGGATGGACTGCATGATGGTCTTGAGGTATTCCTCGTTCTCCTGGACAACGCGGAATGCCTGTTCCTGCATGGTGGCGATGAAAACCGCAACCGACATGGCAAGGGCGAAGGTAATGAGCAGGACGAGAAGGTAGAGTATCTTCAGGGACATCATTCGCGATGAGAGCGTACTGGCATTGAGGTCAACCCCGATGATCCCGACTGCTTCGCCCCGCCTGTTGAAGACCGGTGCGTAGGTGGAGTAGACCGTACCCCACTGGTCTGTTGTGAAGTCGGGTTCAGCAGAAGGTGTAGAGAATCCATTCAGCATCGCGGGAGTAACATTGGAATACACATCCCCGATCGCTGCACCGGGGATGACAGTTTCGGGGTTCAGGTAGTCAGCATCGACGAGAAATACGATGCGGCCATTCTCCCTTTTCATGGTGTAAATATAGAAGATATCCGGGTTGGCATGCCGGATGCGGTTCAGGTCATTATAGATTGCAGCATACCGGGGAGTTTGTTCATCTCCGGAATGAAGGGCAGCGAGAGCGTCCCCGTCAACCTGCTGTGACGCCAGCAGGGCCATGGAAAGGCCCTCGTTGCGGGTTGATTCCATCAGTATTCCCTGCGTCTGCTGGAATGCGGCAATAAAAAGGAAGATCGTAACTGCGAGCACCAGCAGGAAGAGTACGAGGGCAACCTTCTTCAGGGAGGGATTTTTCAGAATTGGCTGGGGGGTTGTTCCCATCAGTATGCACCGCACTTCAGGAGAATCCTTTCAATAGGGTCGTCCGGCGATCGTATTAAATGCGTGGATCAAGGCTCCTGCCCGGATTCTGGAACGGGCGGTTTAACTGCCCCAAAGCACACACCCGCGTTTTTGTGCCGGCCAAAAAGCGACAGATCAAAAAAAGAGAGTCCGCTCTAAAGCACTGACAAAAACCATTAACAATCCATAACCCGTTTATGATGGTAAGTGATATTCGTGGAAAGAGAACCGGTCAAATCCCGTATTCTGCGGTCCATGGGCTATGATCCCAGTACAAAGATCCTGGAGATCGAATTTCAGAATAACCTCATTTACCAGTTTTTTGATGTCCCGCCAAAAGTCTGGACTGACCTGACACGTTCGACAGAGATTGGAAAATATTTTACCGATAAAGTCCGGACCAAATTCCGGTCCAAAGTGATCAACGGGTAAANCAGTTCTAAAAGGTTCCCTAACGGCGGAAAAGAAGGACGGGACATATGGAAAAGGTACGGGAATTTTCTCCTGATTGGAGACCCGGCCTTTTTTGGGTTACCAGGAGTTCTCCTGAATAAATTTTCTTTCAGGTCACTGCCCTGACAAACACGTCGAAGCCGACCCTGTCGATCGTTGCTCCCAGCCGTTCGGGAAACTTCCCGTTCTCCCGGTAGAACGCGATGATCTTCCTCGCGAGTGCAACAGCCTGTTCCTGGGTCAGGTCGTGAGCAATCTCGCGGCCGGACCTGGGTGTCCCTCCGCCTTTGCCGCCGGCGACTGCAACGAACCCGGTATCAGTGCCGAAGAACCCGATATCCTTCATCCATGAATCGCTGCAGCAGTTGGGACATCCTGCAACTCCCATCTTGAACTTGGCAGGCGCCGGTTTGCCGTAGAACTCGGTATCCAGGGCAAATCCAAGACCGGGACTGTCCTGCTTGGCTTTTTTGCATGCCCGGGTACCCGGGCAGATCTGGATACTCCGAATGGTCAGGCCGATGGCCTTGGATTTGTCGGTGAACTCACTCCACGCCTTATCGAGGTCCTCTTCACGGATGCCGATAATAGCGATGCGCTGGGCACCGGTAAGTTTCACAAACTGCGCCCCGTATTTTTCCGCTACATCGGCGATCTTCCTCAGCAGTGCCGGGCTCGCGAAGCCTCCGGGGATATGGGGCGAGATCGAGAATGTCTCCATATCCCGCTGGATAATTGCGCCTTTTTCCGGAATATTTGTTTTTGTCATGATCCTTACACCTGTTTTTATCAGACAGTCCGGAGTTACCCCGTAAGCCCATATAGATATGCATTGTGTCGCAATATACCGGGCGAATAATAAGAGATCGTTATCTCAGCTACCCGTAACAAACAGTTTCCTGCGTTGGCAGACATGGCGGGCCTGGTTTCTCCTGATCGTCAGGGTTTTATTCCTTTTTTTTAGGAAGGTACCGACGTCCCGCTCTTGTCCCGGGTATCATCCCCCGGGTCCCTGTCAGGTCATTCAGTAATTCGATCCCAGAACGTGGTGAGCACGTTCCAGACCTGTTCCCTGAGCTGAACCACCGGGCCTCCCGCTTCGGCATCCTCATACGAAGTCCCCGTCTCATAAAGCGACCGGTTTATTTCGATCTGGATCCAGGGAATACCTTTATGCCAGTAGTGAGCGTTTGCGATAAAACCTCCCGGGAACGGGTCGTTGATGGCAACCCTGCCACCGGAAGAGAACTCTTCACGAAAGACTGCGGCAAGCGTAGTGATCCATTCCTCACTGCACGTGGCAATGCCGCTGTTCCGTGCCCTCCCGTGCGCATCACCGTTGTTCCCGAGACAGATATGGGGGCGTGTCTTCCCCGCATCCGTCTGGCGCTCAGAACCCTGCGGGAGCATGGAATGGCAGTCGAATGCTATCGCGACAGGATGATTGTCGATGAGCTCGTCGATCTGCTGGTGGTAGGGAAAATAATGTGCCATGAGCAGGGAGTGGACAAGGTTGATATCCGGCACCTTCCCCGGCAGCCAGACATTCCTGCCGTCGATTGTGCTGGTTTTGATGATCCCGTCGGGGTCATGCAGGGGCAGGGGAAGAGGCGGGCGGTTGAGATCCACGACCATGCGGGAAATCGTGGTATCAATATACGCGGCCACCCGGTCCCGGTACCCGAAGATACTGCGGGTGGCGGGATCGCAATAATAGCGCAGGTCATCGTCTGAGAGACGCAGACGCGGACGCACTGCCTCGGGGACCCCGGTCCCGCCATGGGGTACTGATATCAGGAATGGGTAACGGTCGTTCACGGTGAATCAGCAGAGGAATCATTTACCGGGACCTTTTGTTAAGATTTGGATGCTGCCCAAAAACCGGTCCGGCAATCCGGATCTCATTCATACCATCCGGGGACCCTATTCTGGTCACGCCCGGAAGCGGGATCATGCGGCAGACGCATGGCGATATGCTTCTTTTGGCACAAAAATCTCGAAGAGGGCCCCGTGCCCCGGCTCGCTGTTCTCCCGTATCGTGATGCCGGTGATCGAGAGGATCTCCCGGACCAGGAAGAGGCCCATTCCCTGCTTTTCTTCGTACCGTCGCTCAAAGATCCGGTCTTTCAGTCCGGGGGAAATACCGGATCCATTGTCCTCGAAGAACAGGGTTATTCCATCGGGGGTTTTACGGAAATACACGGCAATCTCTGTCGCAGTCCGCCCGTGAAGGACCACGTTTTCTGCAAGGGTAAAGAAGACCTTCTCGAGAAGCGGGTCTGCATAGATCTCAATATCGTCGACATCGAGCTTCCGGGTAATAGGTGCCATATCGAGGTGCGAGATGCCGTACAGGAACGTCTGCGTAACGCTCTGCCAGAGGGGCGGTGCAAGACCGAGGTTCTGGTAATTGGTGGCAAACTTCAGGGTCTCGTTGATGGTCTGGATGATCCTTCCCTCCTTTTGCAGGTACTGGCGGGTTTTCTCATCCTTAAGTTCCGTGGAAGATCGTTCCAGTTCAAAATACCCGGAAAGGGAGAAGACCGAGCTCTGGATATCACTGAAAGTGATCTGGTTGAGGAAATTCAGCTTCTTAGTTGCCCGGTTCAGGGTCTCTTCCGTCCTTTTCCGTTCTGTGATATCCCGGTGGAAGGTCAGGAAACGCCCGCCGCGGGTGGGGGTGAAGACCGCACTTACTTCAATGTCGAGGATCTTTCCGTCGCTCTTCCGGTACCGGGTCTCGAAGCGGTCAATCCCTTTCCGGGCGACCTCCACCATACGCCGGGATGTATCTTCGGTGGTCTCCAGGATATCGACTGCCCCTACTGAAAGGGCCAGCATCTCTGTACGGGAATACCCGAGCATAGTACAAAAGGCTTCGTTGACGTCAGTAAAATGGCCGGTCATGTCAATAATGGCAATCCCGTCCATTGCCGTCCGCAGGACCGCCCGGTACTCATCCCGGCTCTCTGCGAGGGCACGCTGGCTCTCCTCGAGATTGCCGTACTGGAAGCGCAGTTCCTGATCCTGAGCCCTGAGCTGTGCATAGGCAGCCTGAAGCTCCTCTTCAGCCCTTTTCCTTTCAGTGATATCGATCCCGATCGCAACGAACCGTGCGAATGAATCCCCGCCGTCAGGTATGGCCTGAGTGTTCCAGGAAATGGTCTTTTCTCGGCCGCCTTTTGTCCGGATGACCGTGACAAAATTTTCGAAGAACCGTTTTTCGGCGGAGATGGTCCTGATGGTTGCATGGATTTGTTTGCGGTATTCTGCATCAGGATAGAGGCGCTTCCAGATTTGGTTGGTGCCGATTACCTCAGCCGATGAAAAGCCGGTGATACTTTCAGCAGCCTTGTTCCAGGTATCGATCCTCCCGTTCCTGTCCATNACCGCCAGCCACACGTGAGCATTGGATACAATACTTTCATTGAAGTGGTAGAGGTTCTGGTATTCACGCCGTTCCTGCTCGAGGTGTTCTGCGAGGTACGCAACAACAAGTGCAACGAGGGTAAAGATGAAAAACCGCTCCAGGGCCCCTGCGATCTCAAGGATATTTCCCGGGAGAAGAACGAGGACCAGCAACAGGTAGACAAGGCCGAGAACAAGGGAGTATACCACACCTTTGCTGCGATACCGGTACGCAAGCAGGATGATGGGAATATAGTAGAGGTGCGAGAAGATGGTCGTTACACCCGCAATGAGACTGTAATATGAAAAGAGCAGGATCAGACAGCTCGTAACGATAATGATGACGCGCCATCGAGCTTCTGAAAATGGAATAGCAGTACGGGTCAGGTCGGGCAGCGATGTCACTGTAGCGTCACCGTCTGGAATTCTGTAGTACAGTCATAATATCCTTTATTACGTGGAATCGTCACTTCCCATCATATTTAACGGTTGTTGTAAGAACCCGGGTCAGGAAAAAAAGCATATTCCCGAAGCCCGCCTTTCCGGATCATCCTTTCTGAGGCTGTAAAAAAGGGTACCAAGGTTTTCCGGTCCCTCCTGGTCAGGCGTTCGGACGATGGAGGCCGGTTACCACCCTCTCCGGTAAAAGAACACGGTGACGCAGGCAGCCAGTACTCCGATAACCGGTGCCAGGTCAGCACTGGCAGGTGGAGTCCCGGGATCGGGAAGTATCGTTGTCGCGGGTGCATCACGGGTTGTCGCATTCAGGAGCGCCAGCGTGATGTTCAGCGTACTGACCTTTCCGGCACCGACAGTAATCCTGCTCGATGACAGCCGGTACCCTTCGGCGCTGACGTTGACGGTGTGCGGAATATCCGCGACAACATCCGTATAGACGGTGGTCCCCAGGCCCGGGCCACTGGCCCCGCCAACCTGTTCGCGGCAATCGCGGTCGTCGATACAGATCGTACTTCCGACCCGGTCAACATAGATCCGTACCGCGCCGGTCGGCAGAGCAGGGGTGGCGGAAACAAGATCCGGTTGGCGGGGGATGGTAGCAAACCCTCCCGTAGTTACGACAGGAAGACTGGTATTAGGGTCAACCCTGACCGGAACGGGGTCGAGAGTAATATGGACCATGATAAAGCCCCGCTGGGTAACGTACGCCCGCGTCGAGTACGACAGATAGCCTTCAGTCGCATTCACGGTTATGCTATGGTAGCCTTCTTCAAGGCCGGTGAACTGCGTAACGCCGGTCCCGCCGGCGGTCCCTGCTGCGGTATGGCATTCAATGCCGTCGAGGCAGACAGTGCCGCGGGCAGGTTTTACGAATACCTGGATGCCGGTGATGCGGTTGTCGGGCAGCAGGGTTGCATTGACAAGGCTCGTCTGGTCAGTGAGGACATAAATCCCCCGGGACCAGACCAGGTACCCGCTTTGCGTAACATTGACAGTGTGCCACGCATTCCCGCTCACGGCAAAGTTTGCCGGCGTGGTATCACATTGTGTGAAATCGATGCACACGGTTGCAAACGAGGGCTCGGACCAGACCGTGATCCTGCCCGGTGTTAGGCCCGGAACCGTTGTTGCGGGTTCATTTCCCGGGGTCCCGGAAGGCAGGGGTGGAGCTAACGTGAGGACCGGGTCAAGGGTTACATGAAGGGTGACAAAACCCCGGCGGGTCACATAGGGACGGGTCGAGTACGGCAGGTAACCGGCAGTGTTGTTGACCGTGATGATGTGGTAACCCTCGTCCAGGCCCGGAAAAAGCGTACTTTCGGTGCTGCCGGCCAATCCTGCGCCAGGATGACACACCAGGTTATCGAGACAGATCGTACCACCGCCCGGTTGCACAAAGACCTGGATGCCGGTGATACGGTTGTCCGGCTGGAGGGTGGCATCCACAAGGCTGGTCTGATCAGTGAGAACATAGATTCTCTCTGACCAGGCCTGATACCCGCTCTCCGTGACATTGACCGTATGCCACGCATTCCCGCTCACGGCAAAGTTCGCCGGTGTGGTATCGCACTGGAAGTCGTCGATACATACGGTCGCGAACGACGGTGTCGAGACGACCGTTATCCTGCCGGGGGTGACAGCTCCGGTGTGCACGCCAATAAGGAGGAACACGAGGAGCAATGCTCCGATCGCAGTCCTGAATCGCATACAGGGATGTGGAATTGGTGGGAGATAATGGTTGGGAAATAGATCGCAACTTAAAAAAAATTTACGTTCTGCCCCGCCGGAGGAGTGCGTATCCGGCGACAGCAGCGAGGATACAAAGTACTACGATGCTGCCCGGCCCGGACTTCGTCGGGAGCGGTACTGCTTCGGGAACCGGGGTGGGAGCTGCAGTTGTTACCGGCGCCGGCTGCAGAACAAAGGTTACACTGCTCGTTTTGTCAGGGTTGACCGTGACCTTCTTCGAGGCGGGAAGGAATCCTTCAGCTGTTACACTGACCGTATGGGAGATCCCCGCTGAAACCGCAGAAAAGTCCTCAAAACCGGTCCCTGGTCCCGGAGCCCCGCCAACACCTGCACGGCAATCCCCGTTATCGATACAGACTGTGCCTCCAATCGGATTGACATAGACGCGGAGCTTCCCGTGCAGCAGCATTGGCGTCGGGGAGACGCCCTCAGGGGTTGACGGTACGGTAGCAACGCCTGCGGGGGTCAGAGGGGGAGGAGCGCTTGTCACGCCGACCGGTTCCAGGCTGATGGTGATGCTCGCGAACCCCCGACGGGGAATATACGGGCGGATCGAATACTTCTGGTACCCTGCGGTATTATTGACTGTAATGACATGATAGCCCTCATCGAGTTCGGTGAACTGGGTACTGCCGTTGCTGCCAGCCATCCCGACACCGGAATGGCACAGACGGTCATCAAGGCAGACCGTACCGCCGCCAGGGTTCACGAAGACCAGGATCCCGTTAATGCCGGTATCCGGTTGCAGGCTCGCATTGACAAAAGCAGTCTCACCGGACTGTACGAGGATCGTATCTGACCAGTCAAGGTACCCGCTTCGGGTAACATTGACGGAATGCTCCCTGTTGCCGGCGACCACGACCTCAAACGGCGTTGTCCCGCACTTCCCGCCGTCCACGCAGACGTGGGCGTATGCTGGTTTCGAATCAATGGTGAGCAGGCCCGGGGGGAGCATGGATTGAGGCTGCAGAAATGTCGGAAGGGGCATTACCGGCTGCAGCGGAGGACCCGCCGCGAGCGGCCGAAGAGAGACCCGCACCTCATTGAGCTGGTCCGGGCTGATCGACACGTTCGAGGACCAGGATTCAAACCCATCCGCGGTGACGGTTATTGTGTGGGTACTGTCTGAAGTTATGTTGGTGAAGACCGTGCTNCCGGGGCCCGGACCCCATGTTCCGCCGACATTTGTGTGACAGGTACCCGAGTCGATACAGATCGTGCTCCCGTACCGGTTGACGGAAACCCGGACCACGCCTGTCTCCGGTAATAGGGGTGATACCGGCTCCAGGTTGATAAACACAGCAGTGATACCTTCGGCTTTTACATAGCGCCGTACTGAAAATGTATGGTAGCCCGCGGTAGTATTGACCCGGATCGTATGGAAGCCTTCGCTCACGCGCGGGAAGGACGTTCCCTCCGCAGATCCCGCGGCTGCCTGACACCGGGTCTCATCGAGGCAGACCAGACCTCCGCCCGGGTTGACGGATACCAGAAGCGCAGGAACAGGAGAGGCCGGTTGCAGCTTGGCATTGATAAGAGTTGCCTGGCCGGCTACCACATAGGCAGAGCCGGACCACGCCTGGTAGCCGGACAGGGTGACAGTAATCGAATGCCATGCATTCCCGCTGACCCGGAAATCTGCCGGGGTTGTATCACAGCTGGTAGTATCGACACATGTTTTCGCGTTTGGAGGCAGGGAAGCGACGGTGAGCCGGCCCGGGGGGAGCTCTCCCCGTGTCGGTCGGGGCGCAGGCTCCTTCACTGCAGGGGGGGGTAGAGATTTTATGACAGCCGGCCGGAGTACGACCTGCAGGGTATTGATTTGAGCCGGGCTTATGGAGAGGTTCGCGATCCAGGGGTCATACCCGTCAGCTACTACGCTGATCGTGTGCGGGACACCCGCGGTAACACCGGAAAAATCGGTCGCGCCGGTACGTGACCCATAGGCCCCCTTCACATCCGCATGACAGGTCGTGTTGTCAATGCAGATCGTGCTGCCGGTGTGGTCTACCAGGAGACGCAGGGTTCCGGTCTCCGGAGATTCAGGTGATACCGGGTCNAGGGTGATGTAAAATGAGATCCCCTTCGCAGTCACATACCGCACCATGGTGTAGGTGCGGAAACCGTCTGTATTGTTGACCTTGACGGTGTGGAACCCCTCGGACACGCCGGCAAACAGTGTGCTTCCGTTTCCTCCGGNAGTTTCGGTTGTGTCCTGGCACCGGCTGTCATCGAGGCAGACCGTCCCCCCTCCCGGGTCCACAAAGACCTGCACCCCATCCTTCGGCGTGTTCGATGCAAGGTCAGCACTGACAAGGCTTGCCTGCCCGGCGGTCACGAATACCATCCTCGTCCAGGACTGGTAGCCAGCGGCAGTAACGGTTACGGTATACCAGGAATTGCCTTCGACACTGAAGTCCGCGGGGGTCCTGTCGCATCTCCCCTCATCCACGCAGACTTTTGCATACGACGGTGATGAGACAACGGTAATCCTGCCGGGGGTCACGGCTATGGCATGCATGGCAATGAACATGAGGAGGACGAAAAGCAACGCATACTTTGCAGTCCCGGAACGCATAACAGGGATGTGGAGCGGAGGGTGATAAGTTTTGGGAAATGGATCGCAAGGACTATCATGCGAATAAAATCATGTCGTTTTTTCCCCATTAAAAATAGAGGCATGCATGGGCGTCATGGGATTCTGGCACTGAAGAACCGGACAACACGCCGGAAATATCGTCACGACAGGTCACGACACCGACCAGGATTGGCCCATGATGAGGCAAGGGACCTGGGGACCCATTGTCAGGATACCTGTGCTTATAACCTTCCGGCCCGGAACACGTTCCCATGACAGAACCTGTTGATGCAATCCGGGCGGTACACAATGCGTTCAGGACCGATCTGAAACGTATTGACGCTGCGGCGCTCGACGCNGCAAAAGGAAGAGATGGTCTTGCCGCGACCATAGGGCGGTTCCGGTTTTTCAATGAAGTTCTGGTATGGCATGCCAGTGGCGAGGAAATGGCGATCTTCCCTGCTCTTGAGAAGGTTGCCCCGCTCGTGGCGGAGGCGTACGAGAAAGATCACCGGGGCCTGGACCAGGCATTTGAGGAGATGGCTGCATCGTATGCTGCGGGAGATGCAATTAAAACCGCCCGGGCAGCAGCAGCGTTCCGGTTCCACCTGGATATTCATCTCATGAAAGAAGACACCCACCTTTACCGCATATTCCGGGAACGGATCCCTGTGCCCGAACAGGGAAAAGCGCTCGGGATCATGTCCGGTACTATTCCCCGGGAACGCTTCCCGGAAGTGATAGCCTGGATGTTCCCGCTTATCGGGCATGATGATCGCGAGAACATGACCCGCATCTGGCAGATGGTGATGCCCCCGCCAGTATTCGAAGGGGTAAAGGGGTTCATCAAAAATTCCATNGGCAGCGACTGGGCCGAACTCAGCAGGCGGATCCCGGGATTGTGAACATTGCGTCTTAACAGCAGTCGTCATATTTTTTAAACCCTGGAAAGATCGTTTATAAAAAGAATAAACCGCTCATCGGGCCCCNGCATTTTGTACCCTTCCNTATGCCCGGGCATCCCCGGGTTGGGATATGCTCCAATAAGTTTGACTGAAAATACTCCGAGAAAAAGGGGCCGTTGAGGTACTCTTCCTGGGCCACCTCAATATTTGGGGGGAGTTATCCTCATAATTTCTACACCGGGGTAGCAGGATCCCGGTAAATTGAGGTTTCTCCAACCAAAAAATTTTTCAGAAATCCGGTCATTGAACCGAAGAGATCTGCAGCCTGTTGCTCTTCTCCTTTTTCCGTACAGGCGGCCGGTCCTGTTCAACCTGCCGGACCATCTTCATGAGTTCCCGCATGAACGCCGGCAGGTCCATGGGCCAGCGCGAAGTGATGAGATTGTCGTCAACGACAACTTCTTTGTCTTCCCAGATGCCCCCGGCATTTCTTATATCGTCCGGTACACCGTCATGCCAGAACGATGTCAGGTGACGCCCTTTTACCAGACCGGCGGAGACCAGTGTCCATGGCCCATGGCAGATCGATGCAACGGGCTTGTCTTTTGCAAAAAATGAACGGGCGATCTCCTGTGCCTTCGGTATCTTCCGCACGGTTGCCGGCGCGCCGGTGGGAGAACCGCCGGGAATGATCAGAAGATCGTAATCGTCGGGCTCGATCTCCCCGATCAGTTTGCCGGGCTTCAGGCTGTAACCATGTTCGCCATGAAGTTCCTTCGGCCCTGGCGCAGCGATGTCCACATGCCATCCCTGCTCGAGGAGGCGGAAGACCGGGAAGAACACTTCCATATCTTCGAATGTGTCCGCGGTGAGGACAACTGCCTTGTATGCCGATAGTTGGTTCGGGAGTTCCATATGCTCATGAGGGTGTGTCGATCATAGGAATTGTTGTATAGTACTAAAAACCAACTCTCCCGAAATTGTTCTTTCCTGCATATTCCAGGATGAGGAGTCAGAATACCGCCCTTGAAGTTCCCGGCGCATGGTGTTCCGGGGATTCCTGAGAGGATAATCTCCGCGAATCATCCGGGGATCGCCTGTTTTTCCGGACAATTTTCCCAATGTGCAGCAAAGAGCGTATTATCCCTTGCCGGATTCTCCTGAAAAGTGCGGGCATTCCGTAACGCAGAGGCTGCAGGATATGGTGACCACCCGGGCAATGCACGGCGCAAGAGGTGCCATGCATTTCAGGATACATGTCCTCCCAATCATCCATGTTACCGCAGGAACCAGAAAGGAAGGCACCCAGGCACTCACAGTCCGGCACCGGAACGCATCGACACCCTGCGGTCCCAGCGCTCCCGTGGTGCATACTGCGGTACAGCGACCGCACCCGTTACAGGCTGAAGCGTCTGATTTTACATCACGCGGCGGGAGATGGCCGGATTTGCCGGCCGGGAGTCCGGTCACAACCCCGCTCAGGAGCAGACGCGGGCCGAACCCCGGCGCGAAGAGGACCGTGTTTCTGCCCAATGACCCGATCCCTGCGGCAACAGCAACCTGCTTCAGCCGGACAACTCCCTGTACACGCCCTTCAGAGATCCCGACTGGCAGGTAAAGCGGGACCGGCCGGGCAGGGTTCTGTTCTGCCTTCAGGAGGGCCGCGATCCTGACAGCGGTTTTATCAAGCTCCTCCGCAATCCGGAGCATCTCCTGTGTTTTCGCCTTTGGGGGCGAAAGGTATGCCCTCACGGGGACCTCTTTACCGAAAACGATCACGAACCGGGCGCCCGGGAAAAATTGCACCACAAGGGCCCTTTCGTGTTCCGAAAGGCTATCGATACTGATCTCCGAGAAAACATCCACACCCTGCTCCTGGAAGAATGATGTGAGATCCACTGCTAATCCACCCGGCCGAATTTTTGTTTTTCCTTCCTGTCATGTGGGATTCCACGTTTTATCTCCTTTTCTTTTTTTAAGCGGATGGTGAAATTACCAGACATGGCCGGGCAGGAAATGTCTTTAAAAAAATGAAAGGGACTCAAATGCCGGCTGAGCACGCCGATTGCCGCTTCCCGGCTGTGAGAAGATTTTTTTCCGCGGCTTATTGCCCCATTACTATCCAGGGGGTCTCTTTTCATTGCTAACTCGGTTTCCCGCCTGAAGTGGCAGGAGAAGAGAGCATTTTCAGGTTCGGGAGAAATCATTTTTTCGCTAACTGGTCGACCCCCCTTGTGCCATCCCTGCCCCCGGCGGGGGCACTTGCGGCAGGACGATCCTCTTTTCTCAGGCGTATCGCTGAAAACTGTCCGAATGAATATCCCGATGTGACCGTGCCACAGCGGGGGGCGGGCATGAGCGGAGCCCCAAAGAGCGTTTATCCGATGATTTCTACGAAGCCCATTTTCGGAGATACCAAAAGTCGGATCCGCCGGATTTTTCCGATCATGACCATGAACCTCGAGGTAAGTTTCCGGGTAATTTTATCAATGACGCACTCTGCTCCCGGCATACGATCATCACCTCGGACGGGAAAACCAACCCGTTTGTCCCGGAGGAGCCGCCTTCACCCAGCCGGCATTATTTTGATTGTCGAATCACACCCGGTATATGACTTCCGGTCTCATCCCAATCCTTATCACTCCCGGCTCCCACATCCACGTATGCCCCGTTGCAGCCCGAAATGGATTCTCCTCCTCATCGTTCTCAGTATCCTCATTGCCAGCGTCCAGGCCATCGTCCCGCTTGGCCGGCTCACCGTCCTTTCGAACCCACCGAATGCAAACGTCTGCATCGACACGGTCCGGTGTGATTCCACAACTGCGACATTCGTCGTTGAAGGCAATACCTGGCACACGGTCAACGTAACTGCTCCGGGATATACGCCGTGGTCGGACCTGGTTTACGTCGCAGCTGGCCAGGGTTCCGCGATCACCGCCGAGCTCCAGATAAATCCAGACACAACCGGTATCCGGGTCTTTGTCCGCCCGGGCGGCGGGAATGTCTGCCTTGACCATATCCAGTGCCTGATCAACCTGGGGACTCCGGGCAGTACCGGCAGTACAACGTTCACGGCCGTAAGCCCGGGATTCCATACGGTGACTGTCGACAGTACTGACGGCTACCAGGATTATTCGGCTTCGGCACACGTGACGATGGGGAGCATCACCAATCTCGTCATCGACCTGATCCCCGCCGCGATCCCGACCGGAACGATACGGGTTTACGTGAACCCGCCCGGCAGCACGGTCTGTATTGATGGCGGGGACTGCCGGGTGAATGTCGGGGGTTTCGCGGGGACGGGTACAGGTTACACGGATTTCGTGGGTGTGTCGGTCAATACCCCCCACACGATCAGCGTGACGGAGGACCTGCTTGCTCCTGCCTCCCAGCAGGTTACTGTCAGCCCGGGAAAACTCAGCACCGTGAACTTCGTCCTGGAGCCCATCCCGGTCCCGACACCGGAACCAACTCCTCCGCCTCAGGTTTCACCACCGCCGGGTGCTACACAGTCAGCTGCCGGATTGCTCCCGGTCCTTGGAGGGCTTTCCCTCTTCGGAGTTATTGTTCTCTGCCGGAAAAGTGGGAGATAACTGTTCCGGAACTGCCATGGAACCGCTCATGACCCGGATGTTTTCCCCGTTCTTCATGTCCAGGTCCCGCCGGCAAAGGCACTGGATCCCCGTACCTCATCTGCGGGGTGGATAAGATCGATCCCCGTGCGATCCCGCGGATCCTGAGGATCGAGGGACTCCTGCCGTTTACCGGGTGCGCTATCCTGCTCGGGTTCGTCGTGGCTCTCCGTGAAGCCGGGGTCGCCGGGGCCAGCTGGGGCCTGTTCGTCATCGCGGCTGTAGCGGCGCTTCTCGTCCATATCGACGGCCATATCTGGAACGATATCACAGACCTGGAGATCGACCGCCGTGAAAAGAGCAAGGAGACCCGTCGGGACCGGCCGCTCGTCTTCGGCTGGGCAACCGTCGCCGAGTACCGCAAAATATCACTGATGGTAACCGTGATGATCGTGATCCTTGCCACGTACCTCACAACCCAGAGGATCCTTACCCCCCTCCTGTTCGTAATCGGCTTCTTTTTCGATTATGGCTACAACCATCCCCGCATAGCCCTCTCCCACCGCCCATGGACCGAATGGTACCTCTTTCCCTGGCTGGTTGTCGGGGTTACGGTGACGGTTGTGTATGCCGCAACCGGCCTCTTATCCTCCCTTGCCGTTATCCTCTCGCTCCTGCTCGGCCTGACAGCAACCTGTTTCGTGGTATCGATGATGCGCCGGGACGCAATCTCCGACCGGCTGGGCGGAAAACAGACATCGTCGGTCCGGTACCCGGCATTCCCGCACGCGACCTTTTATGGGATCGTGACTATCCTCGTTGCCATTCTTGTATTGCAGCCTCTTGCAGAGGTACTGGAAAACCCGGGTCTCGCGTATCTCATCGTGCTCGTTACCGTCATAACTGCAGCAGTTATGACAATGCTCGGGGCCGGTGTCGACCAGCTCTTTTCCCGGGCCCGGTGTTCCGCGTTTCCGGACTTTGAGAGGATTGCCAACAACCTCATGCTGGTGCAGGTCGGCGTATCGACCTTGTATGCTCTGGTAGTCAGCGGCATCCTGCTGTTCTGGGGGAACCTGTTGTGAGGATCGCTATTGCCGGATCGGGGATTGCCGGTAGCTACTTCGCAAACCTTCTGCGGAAGAAAGGAATCGAGCCGGACCTCTTCGATGCAATGGACCACGGGACCAGCTGCGGATGCCGCTCGTGCGGGTGGGGTGCACCGGAAGGTATTGACAGGTATCTTGCCGAAGTCGGGCTCGCAGGGGAAGACTATCTTCTCGAACCGATGCCCGTTATGCATTTTGACAACCTTGTCGCCAGGACCCCGCTGGTCACGGTTGACAAGCCCCGCCTTATCCGGGATCTCAACCGTGGGACAGGGCTTGTGAAGAGAGATCTTGGCGCGGGGGAGGCTGAGGCGTATGATGTTGTGGTGGATGCGACCGGGATCTCCCGGGCATTCCTTCCTCCCTGCAACGCTGACCTGACCCTGCCGACCCTCCAGGACCGGGTTGTCGTGAAAAACCAGGAGAGTGGAACTCTTGCCGCCGGGGTCTACGGGAACCAGGTGCCGGGCCTCGGGTACGTCTGGGTCTTCCCCCTCGGGGACAACCGCTATCACATCGGGGCGGGAGGGATCGGTCTTGACCAGCTGGACACCATCCTTGACCGCTTTTATGCGACTAACGCCGGGCAGTTCTCGTTCACCCGTCTTTGCCGCTGTCATGGCGTCATCCGGGTTGCATCCCCATATTATTCGGCACCGCTCTTTACGAGGAAGACCAGGGACGACGGGAGATCCCGGCTGATCATTGGTGTCGGGGAATCGATCGGGACCGTGGCACCGTTCACCGGTGAAGGCATTGGGTTTTCCCTGGAATGCGCAAAGGTCCTGGCGGAAACATGGCCGGATCCGGTCAGATACGCCCGGGCCGTCCTGGGCCGCTTTGCATGGATGAAAAAAGAACGCGAAACCCTCGATTACCTCCTCTCCCGGGCAGGGAAGGGCGGACCAAGACTCCGGGACCGGTGGCGGTTTTTTCAGAGTGCCCGCCGTTCAGGCATCGGGCTTCCCATGCTCGAGGCATTCCGTCAGATCGGGACGCTTTCGCAATGGGTGGAGATCCCAAACCGGGAAGGATGAGGGGGAACGGCAGGTCTCCGGGTACCGGGTTTTCGAGCTTTTTCGGAGATTATAGTTACCATCGGCGAAATGGATCAGTTGTATAGGCAAAAAAATGCTCATAAATAGTACTGGGTGTGTGTGAAATACCTCCCCCCTTACGCCAGCTCTGCTTCGTCAGGAACGTTGGGTGCTTGGGATGGCCGTGTGAACCGTGAAAAAAATACCTGTTTTTCTTATAACCAGGAGATGCAGCACAATCGCAACCGGGGCGCCCCGGCTGCGGGGCGGAGCCCCTGAAGCATCAGGAATCCTCCTGATTTCTCAGAAAAAAAGTTGATTTCGTGGGATTTATCGCTTTACCGTACCTAATCCGGATTCTTTTCCCCTTGTGCAGGTTCCCCATTGATGAGGGATGCCGCATCAAAGGACTTCGCTGCCTCTTCACAGCGGCCAAGGCGCTGCAGTGCATTCCCCCGGCTGCGCCAGACGCTGGCATCACCGGGGTCGATCGCGAGAGCCCGATCGAACGAAGCAACGGATTCATCAAGGCGGCCGAGAGCCCCGAGCGCAAGTCCGCGGTTAACCCATGCCTCATGGTATTCCGCGTTGATTGCTATCGCCGAATCGTAGGAGAGGACCGCATCTTCATTCCTGCCGAGATCATTGAGGGCACTCCCCCGGTTGTACCATGCTTCGGCGTATCCGGGCCGGGCTGATACAGCCTTGTCATAAGAGTCGACCGCGTCGGCGAACCGCCCGAGCCTGACTAACGTATTCCCGCGGTTACTCCAGGCCTCGGCATACTGCGGCTTCAGGACGACAGCCCTGTCGTACGAAGCGATGGCTTCCTCATACCGGCCAAGTACCCCCAGGACATTGCCACGGTTGAACCATGCCCCGGCAAGCGAGCTATTGACTGCAATGACCATGTCATAGGAATCAATACCTTCCTCGTACCTCTGGAGGGCTGTCAGTGCATTTCCACGGAAGTTCCAGGCCTCCGTGTCAGCGGGATCGAGGTCAATTGCCCGGTCAAAGCAGGCAAGGGCTTCTTCCGTGCGGCCGAGGTCCCCGAGGACCCAGCCCCGGGTGTGCCATGCTTCGGCATTCTCAGGCCCAAGAGAGATCGCCCGGTCGCAGGAAGCAAGAGCTTCTTCAGTACGACCGAGATTCCCGAGAATCCAGCCCCGGTTGCTCCACGCCCGGAAAAAACCAGGATCGATCAAGAGGGCTCTGTCGCAGGAGGCAAGACCTTCGGAAAACTTTCCGACGCTTCCAAGAGCGATCCCCCGGCCGTTCCAGGCACCTGGAAAATCCGGATCAATGGCGATAGCCTTGTCGAATGATGCGAGAGCTTCAGACCAGCGATGGAGCCCTGCCAGAGCAATTCCTTCGTTAAAATACTGTCCCGCCAGATCATTCATGCCTACCGGCCTGTCCCGTGCATTGTCAAAAGGAGAGAACACACCCTGTTAACGGTATTTGAACTCCATTACGGATAATCTCCACGGTGAAGACTCAAAAGAGAACGGGAGTATTTGCTAGGCCGCTCTTTTTGTCACAGTTGGTGACAGGAAGAGAAAAAGCAGGGCAGCAAAATGCCAGAAGGATCTTTCCACAAAAACTATGCCCGGTTTCATCAGGTGCGGCTCTTCGAACGATGGACTGGACGTTTCAAATTATGTTTCAAAAACTGCTTTTGGGGAGTTCCTATAACATCCTCTCCACACCAACGACCGGATCGAACGAAGAAAAATGGTCGGAAAAGGGCCTGGGGCGTTTTCTTCCTTTATCGAAAGAGCGGATACAAGGTGACAGATCATGGACGTATTTGAGGAGATGATGCGGATGATGCAGGAAACGAGCAGGGCAAAACGGAAAGTATCCCCGATAAACCTTACACCACCTGGAGTCAGAAACCCTTACACGGGATCCAGGGACCAGATATCACCAGTAGTGGCAAAAATCAATAACCCACCGGCCAGTAAACGTGTCCACCTTCACAGGATGCCGAGTGACCCTGCAGAAATAGCCCGGGAACGGGTTGTTTTGCACCAGCAGCTCAGGGCCGGTGATCTGAACGCGGTAATTCTTGAATTCCAGCCTGATTACCGCGAAACCCGAACCGGAGTTGCGCGATCATGATCCATATAAAAAGCGTCTTCGATACTGCCTCAGATGGCGACGGGTTTCGAGTCCTCATCGAGCCTGTCTGGCCTCGTAAGGCACACCGTGAGAAAACTCCTCTGAATGTCTGGCTGAGGAGTCTCGCTCCGAGCCCGTCACTGGAAGCCCGGTTCTCCGGTAACCTGATGACCTGGGAAGAGTTTGTGGCGGCCTACCACCGCGAGCTTGAGGATAAACGTGATTTTATTCCTGACCTGCAGGCCCACTACCGGAACGGTGGACTCACCCTTCTTCACGGCGCTGCCGATGCGGATCGGAATAGTGCTGTTGCGCTGAAAATGTTCCTCGAGAACGAGACCCCGGTTATCGTTTCGAGCCGGGTCATGGTATAAATCCCATTCAGGATAATCAGCGATGGGTACGGGTTCACGACAACAAAGATTTTTCCCCAAAGGTTTTGTTGCACTAACTGGACTTGACCGATAGAAGTCCGCAGACCTGTCACCCGAATATTCGCAGGAAAAAGAGTAGGTAATTTTCTGGTTTTACAGTTCACTTTTCCTTTTCCAGCGCTTTCATGATCAGCTGGGCATTGACCCCGTGAAAGCGGTTCTCCAGGATCTGGGCGATAGTGTTCTGGTAAATTTCATCAATCTTCTCCGGGCCGATGATCCCATCCCTCAGGACCTGGCACCGCTCGAGAAGGGGACCGACCTCGTTTTTGTTGGAGAATTCAAAGACATGGCCGGTTGCGCAGGCCATCAGGTACTTCCGTATCGCGATCTTGGGAATTTCCGTCACGTCTTTTGCAAGGATCTCGATCATATGGTGCATCGAGATTCTCTTCTCTTTTTTGAGGGCATTGAAGAGGGATTTCGCGAGGTTCAGGCGGATCGGTTTTACCGGATAGCGCACACTGTTTTGTAAAAATGCGCTGATCTTCTCCTTTTTATCCACGATCTTCCGGGAAATATCCCGCGGGTCCTTAAAAAAGACCATCGGCAGATCGTTGGCAGTATTGGGTTCGATCTTCTCGATAACATCGCCAACAAGGTCAGAAAGAAATTTCTTGAAGGACGGGTATCCCATCTTCTTATCGGAGAACGAAGGGTCCAGCCGCAGGAGGTCGATCTTGAGCTGGGACATGGGAACCGGCTCTTCCGAGGAGCGGTTATTGATGTACCTGATGAGGAGATCCCTTCCGTAAAGGCTGTCATGGTCCGCTTCGGGTTCTTCGAGGGTGTCCTTGTCAGGTTCTCCGAGCAGCTCCTGGAGGGATTTGAACTCATTGCAGCTGCTTTTTGTCAGCCTGCCTACCGAGTGCTCGAAGCCGAACCCGATGACGGTCTTCCCGCGGGAACGGATCCTCTGGATCAGCGGGATGAAATCCGTGTCCCCGGAACCGATGATGAAGATATCGATCATCTTGAAAAGTTCGAGGCTTTCCATCGCATCGATCGCGAGGCGCACATCACCGCCGTTCTTCCCCTGTGATGTGGTTTCGGGAAGGTGCACAAGCTCGAATCCCAGCTCGACCAGGGTCCGCTGGTACTGGTTCATAACCGGTTTCATCCAGTCCCCGTAAGCCTTTTTGATACAGATATTCCCGAGACTGGCAGCGTAATCGAGGATAGGCCCGAGATTCAGCGGCATATCTTTCGAAGGATAGACCTGCTCTGCCGATATCGCGAGATTCTCAAAATCTACATACAGTGCTACATTTGTTTCGGACATTTAACCTCGTACATTCATTTGAGGGATCCCAGAGGTAAAATTTTTTCTCATCATACCCGGAAAAATTTGGACGTTGACTCCGGTGAACGATGCCTGAAGGGGACGTTCGATCCGCCTTTACGCCGCTTCCAGGGGGTCCACGGGTCCGGATGATCCTGCATCCGGCCGCTTTTCAGCCTGCTCGTAGACGAGGGTCGCGTACCGCCCGAACAGGATCGTGGCGAAGGGCGTGACGAACACCACAAGGGCCCAGCCAATAAACGGAATGAGGGAGAGGATCATCGTGACAATGCCGAAAACGAACCCGGCTACCAGCATAACGATGAGCGCGATGAGGTAGGTGCCCCATCCCATATTCCGGATCAGTGCTGTTATCTCTCTGAAGCGGATTCCCTCCCGGATACTCCCGGTCCGGGCAAAGCGGACTGCGCCGAGATAACTGTAAAGGATCGCGATAATGGCAAGGACGAGGCAGACCAGCAGCAGTACAAGCAGGACACCCAGTGATGCGAGGAGAGAGCCTGACGGTCCGTTCACCTGCACCGACAAAACCGTGACAAAGATCAGGGCAAATGCACCGGCCATCACGAGAAGGAAGGGAAGGAACCAGATGAACCAGACAATGTTGAGTTTCAGGCCTTCGATGAAGAGTCCCGGCCAGTTGTCAAAATCCGGCGCTGGATTTACCCCCCGGTAAATTCGGACCATGTAGCCGGCAACAAAGAACCCGAAGAGGATCCCTACGCCGATCAGCACCGCGAGCTGGTCCCAATGGATCAGTTCAGGGTAAAACGCTCCCGTTGCTTTGTCCATGATCTGTTCCGGGTCAAAGGCAAACTGTATCAAAGCAAAGGGGAGACCGAAGATGATGAAGAGGAACCAGCGGACCCACTTCCCCAGGAGGGCCTCCTTTGCGTACTCGAACGAATCCGTCAGCATTGATCCGTAATCCATAGAATCACTCACCTACAGTTACAAATGCACATATATTAATGGATGTGAAAACCTGGACTTCTCAACAGCGATAGAATAACTCGCCGTTACAGTTCGTCTGATTTTTTCCCCACGACTCGTTCCCTGATGAATATTGAACCGTTTTTATCCCGCGGGTCTTCACCCTTTCTGCCCCAACCGCAGGAGCACAGGGTTCTCGTGCCGGGAGACCGTTAACGATAACCACTCCATGAAAAAAGAAGGGTTCGGGAGAGCGGTTCCCCCGGGACCCCGTTCACTCTGGCGGGAGAGTGGGCACCGTCGTGCCGGTTTGAGGTATTTTCTCCCGGGTTAACCTGCATCAGGTCTTTGATTCCCGAAGAGGAGACATTCATCCGTTAAGAACAGGTTAGTCCTCCATCGTGACTATCCGTGCCGAAAGGGCTTCATACACCCTGAGGACCGTCGGGGCTGCATGCCATGGTGTTGTCGTTCTGAAGAACTCCTGCATATGGGATGTTGCAAGGTGCTCGTCCAGGTGGCGCTGGCTCTCCCATTCTTCAAGAAAATGCAGAATCTCCGGTGATGAGACCTCAGAGACCAGTTCGTACCGGATGCACCCGGACTCGGAACAGACGACCGGGAGGATCTTTCTCACCTCCACAATAAACTCCCTGCTCCGTTCCGGCAGCAGGGTTACCCGTGCATCAACTACGATCATTTTTTGGTGTTCAGCTCCCTCCGGAACCTGGATATTATGGCGGGAATCCAACAGATAGTGTCTGGCCCTTTCCGTACGCTATTGGATCCTGCGCTTATTGTGTTTTTTGCTCCATGGGGCCCGGCGCCACACGGTTTCTCCCCCCTGTTGCAGGCATGGGCAAGATATAATATATCTCCCGTGACAAACCGGGCAATCAGAACGTTACCCGATGTACCGCATTCTCTATGTCGATGATGAACCGGGTCTCCTCGAGATTGCCAGGATCTTTCTCGAGCAGAACGGGAACTTTAATGTCACGACAATAGCTTCTGCCCCGGAAGCAATCAGCCTCCTGGAGAATGATGAGGTCGATGCCATAATATCAGACTACCAGATGCCCGGGATGGACGGCATCGCTTTTTTAAAGGTTGTCCGGGAACGGTTCGGGGATATCCCGTTCATCCTCTTCACCGGGCGGGGGAGAGAAGAGATCGTCATCAAAGCTATTGACGGCGGTGCCGATTTTTACCTCCAGAAGGGAGGTGCCCCCAAGGCCCAGTTTGCCGAGCTCGAACATAAAGTCCGCCAGGCAATAGCCCGCCGCGAGGCGGAACACCGGCGGACTGAATCCGAAAAACGGCTCCTCGATATCATCAACTTCCTTCCTGATGCAACGTTTGCGATCGATACCCGGGGGACTGTCATTGCGTGGAACCATGCAATGGAGAAGATGACCGGCATCCTGTCACCGGAAATGCTGGGTAAGGGGAATTATGAATATGCAGTCCCGTTCTACCATGAACGCCGCCCGATCCTGATCGATCTTGTCCTTGCTCCGGATGAGCATGCCGAAAAGAGCGGGTACCTCTACCCCGTCCGCGACAAATCCTCCCTTGCCGCTGAGGCTATCCTCAGGAAACCTGACGGGGGCGTGACCAATATCTGGGGGATTGCCAGCCGCCTCCTGGATGAAAACGGGGATCTCGCGGGTTCCATCGAGTCCATCCGGGATATCACGGAACAGAAACGGCTGGAGGAAGCCCTGAGGGAGACCGAGGGGAGGTTTGCGGCATTCATGGATCACCTGCCGGTCACGGCCTTCATCAAAGACGGAGAGTCCACCAACCTGTATGTCAACCGGCGCATGGAAGAGATCTTTGGCGCAAAAAACTGGATCGGTCGGTCGGTCCATGACCAGTTTCCCGAACACGCTGCCGGGATGATGATCGAGGATGACAGGAAGACTCTCCGGGAGGGATACCGCAAAACCACGGAAAGCCTGGTGGACAGAAACGGCATTCCCCGGATCTTCGAGACCTATAAGTTCCGGATCGATCGGGAGAACAAACTCCCGCTCATCGGAGGATTTGCCCTGGATATTACAGAGCAGAAGGCTGCAGAGGAGGCACTCCGTGAGAGTGAGGAGCGGTTCCGGAAGATCTTTGAGAACAGCCCGCTTGGTATGGCTCTGGTTGCCCCCGATATGCGGTTTGTCTCCGTCAACCCGGCATTTGTCGCCATGACCGGCTATACGCCTGACGAGCTGGCGCTGATGACGTTTAAGGAGATCACGCACCCGGATACTCTGACGGATGATGTTACCCAGATGCAGAACCTTGCTGCGGGCGGTATTCCGGTTTACAGCACAGAGAAACGGTATATCAGGAAAGATACAAGCATTCTCTGGGGATGGGTCAGGGTCATACCGATCCGGAGCCGGAACGGTGATATCCGCTATTTTGCTGCACAGATCGAAGATATTACCGAGCGCCGCCAGGCGATAGCAGCATTGCGGGAGAGCGAGGAAAAATACCGCGAACTCATCGAGAATGCCAACAGCATCATCCTGAAATGGGACAGGAACGGGAAAATTTCCTTTTTTAACGAGTTCGCCCAGCGGTTCTTCGGCTATTCCAGTGAGGAGATTCTCGGGAAATCCGTCCTCGAGACCATCGTTCCTGCCACCGAATCAGGATCTGACCGTGACCTCAAATACCTGATCGGGGACATCATCAACCAGCCCAAAGACTATCATTTCAATGAGAACGAGAACATCACCCGGGATGGCAGGCGTGTCTGGATCCGGTGGCAGAACAAGACACTGTTCGACGAGCACGGCCAGTTCAGCGGCCTCTTCAGCATCGGGACGGACATCACGGAGGCAAAAAAGACCGAGGGTGCATTACGGGAGAGCGAGGAGAATTTCCGGGATCTCTATGACAACGCCCCGGATGCGTATTACTCCATTGACACAGAAGGCCGTATTGCACAATGTAACTATCAGGCGGGAGTGATTCTCGGCATAACCCGGGAAGATCTCATCGGCAGGAAGATCGCGGAGTTTTACGCTGATACCGCTCAGGGGAAAGAGAAGGCCCGCCGGTTATTTGCAGAATTCAGGAAAGGAAAGGAGATCGTGAATGAAGAGCTCCAGATGCAGCGGGCAGACGGAGACCTTATCTGGATCAACCTTACGGTGAACGCCATCCGGAAGGGGGGAGCGATCGCCGGAAGCAGGACCATCATAACCGATATCAGCGGGCACCGCCATACGGAGGAGGCCCTCAGAGTCGCGAACAGGAAATTGCAGCTCCTTGCCGGAATAACCCGCCACGATATCCGCAACCAGATCCTGACCCTCAGGGCAGCAATCGATCTCATCGGCACCGAGCGGTCGGATCAGACAATGAAAAAATACCTCAGCCTTGCACAAAAAGCGGTCGATGCCATCGAGAACCAGATCGGGTTTACCAAAGAGTACGAACATCTCGGCCTCAAAGATCCCCGTTGGCAGAATGCAGGTGAAATGTTCCGACGGGCATCGCGTAATTTCCTTCTTGCCGATATATCCCTTGACCTGCCGGAGGATGAGTATGAAATCCTTGCCGACCCCCTGCTCGAGAAAGTGTTTTCAGACCTTCTCGACAATGCCCTGCGCCATGGCGGCAGCGTAACCCGTATCAGCTTCACGTATCTTGATACGGCAGGAGGACTGGGGGTCGTCGTGCAGGACAATGGGCGGGGAGTACCGGACAGCGAGAAGGAACTTATCTTCGAACGGGGTTTTGGAAAGAATACCGGGCTCGGGCTCTTCTTTGTCCGGGAGATCCTTTCCCTGACGGGAATCACCATCGCAGAGAACGGGGCAGAAGGCGAGGGTGCACAGTTCGTGATCCAGGTCCCGAAAGGACTGTACCGTCCGGCTGCCGGGGATGGCGGGACCCAAAAAAAAGGCTGAAATTTGATCGGGGATACCTGGGGATAGGGAGTATTTTTACCAGAAAGTTATCCGGCAGGGATCAATACTCTCCCGTAAAAGACACAAAGTATATAGGACAAAATGTAATATATACTTTACAAATATCTGGAGCATATCACTACGGGTATTTGGTTAAAAACAAACGGAAGTAAACCACATTCCGGTAGAAACACTCATTGCACACATCGGGCCCGGGTTTTGGTTAAACCCGGGCTTTTCATCATTCCGGTCCTCCGCATTTCTGGCCCCCCTTTTCCGGGTTCTCAGCACATAAAAGTGCCATTACTAAAAATCTCTCTCTCTAAAAAACGCTGATAATCCCTGTTGAACCGATGACTGCTCCCCAAAATAAGGAGCTTTACTATCTGCCCGTTATTTCTTGGGGCCGGATTACTGATGTAACCCGGAAGAGGGGACCGAGAAAATGCCGGTCCGGGTGGGAAGCTTGTCCCTTGGGCGTCATGGATAATGATCAGCAGAGGGAAGTTCCGGTCCCGAGAATAGTTCCGGAGATATTGTTAGTGGTACCGAGAACAGTGTGAGCAATCAGGAAGGTATGCTGGAATCCCATGATAGCCGAAATATTGTTGAGAGCATCCAACGCCGTATAGGCGACGATTGCCCCCAGGAATGCCGCGGAAAGGATCCCCACCCGCTCATTCTGGCGAAGGGCATACGGTATTGCGATCATGAGGGGAAGGAGTGCCAGTATACCCGTGAGCATGCTGGGTATCATGCCTATTTTTGCGAACGCGGCTGCAGCGACGGAGTTGCATTCAATCGAATGCAAAATACCGGAAAGATAGATCGTGGTGACGGACGCTATGGTGGCAAATACCATTGCAGCGCTGATAAAGATCCAGTAGCGCTTATCGAATTTCACAGGGGTATTTTTGTCGTTGAGGTATATCTAACCCGAGAATGTGATAATCGATCTCCATTTCTTTCGATGGCGGCCCCAGGACTTTTAAAAAACAGCCGGGTCATCCAGCGGATGGGCCGAAGACCGGGTCTGCTTTTGTGAATACTAATGAACCTTTTAAGATCGCTCTCACAAAAGGAAAAAAACCCCTCTGTTAAAAGGATCTCAGGATGGAACCGTGATGATTCGGTCGTCGATTTCATCAACCACGCCCCGGATTTCGTGAAAAAGAAGAGCGTATCCCCCGGTAAATTCCACTCAGGGCTTCAGCGCCCGGGCAAGAACATCATCGATCGAGGAGACGTAGGCGACATCGATTCCAACATTCTTCTCGATATAGTCCCTGGCCTCGACCTGCTGGAGGGAACGGCCCGTAGTAAAGATTCCCGGAGCCGTCGATGTTACCGGGGGGGTGATGAGCTGGTTCTCTGTCGGGATCAGGAAGAGGGTCTTCCCGCTCTCCTTTGCTGCCGTCGCTTTTGCCACAACCCCGCCAATGGCTCCGATTTGGCCGCTCCCGTCAATGGTGCCGGTCAGGGTCAGGGAGTTGTCCACAGAGCGTTTTTCAATTGCTGCAATAGTCAGTACAGTCATGAGCGCCCCGGCGCTCGGGCCGTCGATTTCATCGATCCTGTTACCGGAATCGATCGAGAAGATCACGTCGCGGTTCGCGAGGTCTGCCCNGGTCTTGTTGGCAGCGACGGCGACAGCCGTGTTTGCCGCTCCCTGGAACACGACCCCCATGAGGGGCTTTGTCTGGACAAGGACCCTTCCTTTACCGGGTGCGACTTCAACGGAAATGTTCATGATGGAACCCTTCTCGACCACGGTCTGGGAAAGACGCCTGCCGTTGATCCCGTTCTGCACAGACTGGCTCACCGCAGGGGCCTGGAGGGAGGCAAAGCCCGGTTCCGCTGCGTCATTAACGGTATGGAGTTGGGAAATCTCCGAGCTCAGTGCAGTGAGCTGGATATCCAGCTGGGAAAGCCGGTTCTGGTCTGACGGGACATACACCGCCAGGAAAAAAACATTGACACAGACCGAAATGACGAGGAGTGCCGTAAGGATAGGAGTGATTTTCGTAGGGATATCACCTTGATTGTTAAGGATATTACCGGAGTATTTTTGCTGTGACTATAATGTGTTTCTGAACCGGGCAATGCCAGAAACGGGTATTTTTCCGGAAAGGTGATCATTCCGGGTACTGCTTTTCAGCCGGTAATGCTGTCAGGGGAGGCGCCAGTGATTCCGCCTGCTCTTAAAAGAATGATTACGTAGAGCAGGACCACAATGGTGTAAAAAATGACGCTGTTTTCCGGAACCGGAATGCCATTCATAGGTTCAGGTATCTTTTCCGGAAGATATACCTTTCATTTTTACTCTTTACTCCCCGGATCCGGAACAATCCCCCTTCGCGAAACGCAGCTATCCTCTCTTTACACCATTGAACTTACCGACGGAGCTTTGGGGGCTGCTGTAAAGATCTCCGCAAAATATGACATACTGGTCATCGTCGTCCTCTTTTCCCGGGTTCTTCTGTTCCCGAAAACGTGGAAAAGAGCTGGCTGGTCACAGCACGACACATTCCTGCCAATCCTGGTTAAGCGGGAGGAAGACCAGCATTCCTGTTCGTACGGGTTCATCGAGGCACGGCCGTTCCGGAAGTTCCGGTAAAAACAGGATTAACAAAGGAATTGTCCCCGTGATTCCAGGGCCATATCGGTCGTCGCACCACCAGAGAAACGCCAACCGTACCTCCCGATCACTTGGAAAAAAGCCGGCCCCTGTTTTACGTGCCGTTGCACGGTCACGGAAAAGCCGGAACCTTTCCCGGCTTTTCGTGCAGGCCGGGGGTTATAACCGTGAAATGCTTCCGGCAGTGCGTGCATGAGGCATCCCGGGTTTCCTTG
>JGI20214J51088_10000206_pt1 | contig 43101 bp, 49 predicted proteins | sample WetSurMetagenome_FD_51088 | JGI IMG/M metagenome (IMG submission 51088) | reverse complement strand
TTTCAAAATAAAAATATCTCATACCCTGTAACAGCTGCTTATAACGTTTAATCGTTAACTTTATTGATAGAGAAGGGGTTTTTACACAAACTCCCGTTAGCGTGCATTGTAAAAAAATGAGACAGACATATAATATATTGATAATTTTGATTTTTTGGTGTTGCGTTGTTGCAATGACCGAGCAAATACCATACATTGATCCGACTGGAACTTATGATCTCGAAAGTAAGACAACAAAAAAAGGGAATGATACTTATGGCTACTATGGCCAAATTCAGATTAAGGCCTTGTCGACTAGTAAAATTGTAATGACTTTTTTTGTTTGTAAAGGAGCTCCAAGTTATAACTCGGGTTCATTTGTTGATACCTTAGATTATCAAAATAATAAAGCGATTTATACTGATCCAGAACTTGATAAAAGTTGCGCAATAACTTTTGACTTCAAGGAGAAAAGTGTAATAGTAAAGGAAAAAACTGATGATTATAATTTTGGTTGTGGATTTGGACATGCTGTTGTGGCTGACGGAATATTTAAAAAAACATCATCCAAAGTTCCATTACTTAAAGATCCTGGGACTGGACAGGAATTAAAATAAAAAACAACGACACGCTAACACAGGGTATACATCATGTGGGTTTCAGAGCACCCCGATAGCTATCGGGATGCAAGTTCAGAGCTCGCTGGCAAGGGCAGTAACGGTGGATAATAAAGTGGCCACGAACTCCCGCACGCTGCATACACTCAACGTTGGCAAACATTTTAAAAAACATCCAGATATAGATGAAAACGTTAGTATTATTTTTATTAACAGCGATTTCAGTTTCTTCATTTTCTCAGACTGGCAGTCTGAAAGGACATATTTCTTTTCTGGATGATAATAGTGATTTTGGCAATTTGGCAATTTTACTTATCCAAAATGGGGAAGTAATAAATGGTGTAACGACAGACAATAAAGGAAATTATGAAATAAATAATATACCGATAGGTATCTATGATTTAAAGTTCACCTTAATTGGCTTTAGGGATAAAATCATAAAAGACTTTGCAATAAAGGAGGAACTGAGAATAGAAAATTTTGTCTTTCCAGATCCTTGTAAAACTTCTAAAAAGGTTTGCCCTCAAGGTCATTCGGATTATATTATTCCAATTATATATGGGTATCCAACGAATAGAAATCTGAAAAAAGCAAAGAAGGGAAAAATAAAACTTGGCGGTTGCGTTGTGACGGATTGCGATCCAAAATGGCATTGTACGAAACATAATATTGACTTTTAAAAAAACGTTTGCCAACAGCCGTTATATGCAATGCTGGCATTTTTGGTGAAAGATAAATTTCGCAAGCAAAAACAATAATTATAACCCGACCGCAATGTACTTTCTACCCCGCACAGCACTTACCGGCAACCGTTGGCAGCAATTAAAGACACCCCCAAACTATGAAAAGAATTCTTATACTTATTAATTTGTTATTAATTCTATCATATTGCACAAATAACGCTCCAAGCCACATTACTACTGGTGATACTAAGTTTATTAAAGTATTGTCTTATGGATATCCTACAGTAGATTATTATCAAAGAAACAAGGTTGCTAAAAAATATGGATACTCAATCATACCAGTCGCTGGATGTGAAGTCAGTCAGATGCTGATCGATAGTGTAAAGATTTTAAATGAGATTGCATATAACGAAATAGAAAAAATTAATGGCAAAGATTGGCGAGAGAAATATGAAATTGATGTTGAGAATGAGTTTAAACTTGATACTTTAATAATTAATGAAGTCGAGAAACTCGATTTTATAATGAAAAAGAATAACGAACTAAGCCAAAGTAATAATGGATTACATTTTCATGTTGATTCAATATTAGAAAATGAAATTTATAGAGTTAATGTATCAGGTTATGATGTAACAACTGTTAAATATGAAAATGTTCCAGGACATCTAGTTCCGTCTGCTGATTATGTAAGCTATTTTAGAATATTCTATAATTATAAAAAGCACATGGTTGACTCAGTTGATAATAAAATATTGTTCATGTTTAAAGGTAAATAATATTAACAGCTGCCAACAGCCGGTTAATGCCATGTTGACTTTTTCGTAAAATAAAGATTCAGTAAACCAGATTAATTATTAAAGCCCAATGCCAATGTGCCATCTACCCCGTGCTGCACATACCGGCATCCGTTAGGCAAATACTATTGCTCAAATCAAAATTATTAACATGACACAAAAACTTACTGTCTTTTTGCTTCTATTGACACTATCAATTAATTTGATTGGACAGAATAAAAAACAACCCAAGAATCTTGAAGAATGCTATGCAATTTTAGATTCAATTATTCCTGAAGCTGAAAGGGTCGAAATCCAGAAATCAGAAAACCTTGAAGTGATGAGTAAATATCATATGTCTATAGGTTTATTTATTAGAAATAATTGGATCCGAAATGGAAATAAAGCATTGATTGAACAAATAAATCCTGAACATTATAAAGTAGGTATTGACGATATTGGTTCTGTAGTGCTGACTGGCTATTGGTATTATATTCATAAACGTCCTTATTCATGGAAAGAATCACTAGAATTGGCTTCAAAATATTACGAATCTTACGAAGCACCAGATCCGTTGTCGAACCCAGAAAAGAAACAATTAGAAATGTTAAATAAAAAGCTATTTGTTGAAGGCGGAAAATATACAGAGGTTATTCATGTTTATAAAATTTCGAATGAAAATAGTTATTATATTTTTTTAAAATCTAAAGGTTGGTGCAAATTAACTGAAAAAGAATATCAAGCAATTTCAAATACTAAGGATAGAGGCAAATTGGTAGATAGTCTCTATGAAAAATAAAGTACTTTGCCTAACAGGACGGTATATTTTATTTGCTTGTCATGTCCCGTCCCGATAGCTATCGGGAGCTATCGGGAGCTATCGGGAGCTATCGGGATTTGCTCGTCCCCTATAACACGATGTATAAAAAGATAAATTAGTAATACCCAGCAAGTTTGTCGCAGCGGCGCGATAACCCGAATTACGAAAAGAAACATTTTTGCATGCGCCGCGATGGCAAAAACCACGCCCCCGTCTTCTCCGCCAGCTGGCGGATACGTCGGGGCACAGCACCCCTCCTGGCGTCGGGCACGCAAACCCGCCCAAAATATGTTGGTCGGGCAGGCCTGCCCGACTGAATTCGTTCAGGCGGGCAAAACATACCTCCGGCCGTTAGCAACTATTTTATGAAGAAACTTATCATATTGACAATTGGATTTGCTCTGCTTTTTAGCTGTTCAGAAAAGAAAGAGAAAACTGTAGAGATATTAGGTCATTCATTTAACCTCGAGAAAGACATTTTCAATTTTTCAGATTCAATGAGAAATGGTGATACAATTTTTTTGAATGCAAAAATGGGAGTTTGCTTATCTCACTGTGAAGAACATAATATAATATATAAATTGAATGACAGTATTTTCATTCAATCGAAATATGTTGAAACTTCGCCTCGAAACTATGCAAAGGATATTGAAAAAACTTTGTATAAATATAATAAAAGCGACACACTGAACCTTGAAGACTTAATTACTTCTATCAGAGGCAATAGAACAAAGAGAAATTATTATATAAAATATACTTATCAAGTAATTTACAAGAGAGACACCATCGAATTCTTTACTTATGGATTAATATCTACGTTAAAGAAAATGGAATATTACAATAGGATAAAAGAGCGAATATATCCAAATGAAGAGTTATATAAACCAGTTCAAGTCCCTGTTGAACATAAATGAGGATAAGAAAAAACAGTTGCGAGCAGCCGGTATATGAAATGCTGGCATTATCGTAAAAGAAAAAAATTTTAAACCAGATAAATAGAAAAATAACGACCTGTATTTGCTCTCAACCCCGCACTGCACATATCGGCAAACGTTGCGTGCAACCCAAAAACAGAGCAGTGCATAACAACATCTATGAAAAAGAATAATGACTAAACTACGACAATGGAATAAACAAAAAGAATTTATGAAACCAGCATTTTTAAAAATAGTTGTTGTATTTGCGTTATTATTCAGCTATTTCAACATCCAGATTTCAAAAGCACAGGATAATAATCAATTATTCACATTTAAACCGGTTAGTGAAAAGGAATTCAGGAACGCTTTGATAAATAATTACAATGCTCCTTTTGTAACTGAGATTGCAGATTCATCTAAACTTAAAAAGACATTTGAATCTATTGATAATACTTACAATGAGAGTGAAAAGGAATTTGCAGAAAACGAATTATGCAAATCACCGAGATGCCTTACTTCTTTTAAGGCATATTACCCTGCTCTTGATTTATATTTATTTTACATATTAGATTATCACTATGAAAAAGCTTGTTTCGTTTTTGCAAGCACAAATGAAATGGCTTCAGGATATCAAAGATATAGAGGCTCTTATGGAGTAATGTCTCAAGATGGACTTTGGATTGGATTGGAAAGAAATGATTGTGATAATTTTCTTCAAATCGAAATATGCAAATTATCAGAAAGTGGAGTTCAGTCTCTTCTTAAATACGACTTTAAGACTATAGATATTAATGAAGAAGAAAAAACTCCAATATTTTGGGCTGCTGAAAATACAATATACATTGCTACTCACAAATATGACCAACAAAGTGGTAAATATTTATTGGAATATTACGCATTAAACTTGAATAATAAATGATTAATAAAGGGCAGCACACAACACCATGAAAAGAAAATTAATCGTTCTTGCTTTATTATTAATTATTCTTTCATCTGCCTCATGCTTGAATAGACAGTTTGTTGATGGTTGGGCTGAGTATATCTCAACCTCTGATACAACCTTAAATGACTCATCCTTATTTGTTGGATATGTACATCGAGTAGATGGCCTCGATCTATATCCAAACGATTACTTTAAGGTTTGGATTGAAAATTCAGATTATGAAACTACAACTGATACAAAAGGTTTCTATTTCATTAAAACAGTTTCTGGTACTTATAATTTAAAATGCCAAACCAATTCTGAATCTTGGGATAGGCTGATTGAAGAAATGAAAAGTGTTGAAATATCAAAAAATAAAAAAATCAGAATAGACTTTTATATTGGTTATACAATCGAGTAAAAAATCAGCGCATAACAGGACGGTATATTTCATTTGCTTATCATGTCCCGTCCCTTCCCGTCCCGTCCCGATAGCTATCGGGAGCTATCGGGAGCTATCGGGAGCTATCGGGATTTGCTCGTCCCTATAACACGATGTATAAACAGAGAACTTTGTAATTTCCAGATAGTTTTCTGTAGCGGCGCGATAATCCGAAATACAAAAAGAGACATTCCTAATTGCGCCGCGATGGCAAAAACCACACCATCCGCCAACTGGCGGAACGCAAACCCGCCCAAAATATGTTGGTCGGGCGGGCCTGCCCGACTGAAGTCGTTCAGGCGGGCAAAACATACCGCCGACCGTTGTGCTGAATGCAAAAACCTTCATGAAAAATACTTTTTGAGATACCTATAGCATATACTATTTATATATACCTTTATATAATAATATTCATACCATGAAGACAATTTCACTAAAAATTGATGACTCAATCTTCGGAGAAACCGAAAATATCCTCTCCAGGATTAAAAAGCCTAGAAACAGGTACATAAACGAGGCCATTGAGTACTACAATAGAATTCAGAGACGTAAATTATTAGAATCAAAGCTTAAGAGAGAATCTGCATTAGTAAAAGATGAGTCTGTTTCAGTGCTTAATGAATTTGAGGGGATAGATTATGCAAGTTAAAAGATATGAAATCTGGCTGGCTGATTTAACCCCCCAGATCGGATCAGAACCTGGTAAAACAAGACCTGTACTTGTTGTACAAACAAATCTTCTTAACAAAATACCTCACCCATCTACGATAATCTGTCCTTTAACGACAAACGTTCAGAAGGAATCTGAAGTCTTAAGAGTGCACATTAAAAAGGGCACAGCAAATCTTAACCAGAACTGTGATATAATGATTGATCAATTGCGGGCAATTGATAACAAAAGATTAATCAAAAAATTAGGTGAATTACCCGATAGTTTATCGACTAAATTAAAAGAAAACCTTGCTATAATCCTCGATTTAAACTAAAGCACTCAGCACAACAGCCGTTATATGCAATGCTGGCATTTTCGTAAAAGAATAATTCAGTAAACAAAAACATTAATCGTAACCCGACCGCGCTGTACTTCCTACCCCGCACTGCATATACCGCCGACCGTTGGCAGCAAGGCGCGAAGACCTGCAACATTCAAAGAGAAAATGATAAAAGTGATTTTAATTTTTTGTTGTTTCTATTACTCGATTTGCGGGTATTGTCAAGATACAAGCAAAACAGTTATTAATAATGGCCAGGAAATTGTTATTAAAGGATTAGCAATAAAAAATCAACGTGATACTGTTTTTGATAAGAATTATATTGATAGCAGTTTTATAGCCATTGATGATACCGAGTTCTGCATTAAGTTTCCTGGTGGAGACAAAGCTTTTATAAAATATTTAAAGAAAAACATAGTATTGCCACCTGATTTAAAAGAAAGAGGAATTGAAGGAAGAGTTTACGCAAGTTTTTATGTAAACGAAAAAGGTAAGGTTGAAAATGTAAGAATTGAAGAGAGTCTTTGTGAAGATATCGATAAAGAAGTTCTAAGAGTAATTTCTGAAATGCCAAATTGGAAATGGGATTGTAAAGAGGGTCCACAGAGACATATTTCCATTAAGAGATATGTGCCTATAATAATTAAACAAAATAGAGTAAAGAAATAAATGCCCCGCTGCCAATAGGACGGTATATTTATTTGCCTTGTCACATCCCGTCCCGTCCCGTCCCGTCCCGATAGCTATCGGGAGCTATCGGGAGCTATCGGGAGCTATCGGGAGCTATCGGGATTTGCTTCGCTCCTATAACACGATGTTTACATTGAAACATTTATAAACTCAAGAACGTTTTGTTGTACGCCGATAAGGCAAAAACTGCGCCCCCGTCTTCTCCGCCAGCTGGCGTATACATCGGGGCACAGCACCCCTCCTGGCGTCGGGCGTACAAACCCGCCCAAAATATGTTGGTAGGGCGGGCCTGCCCGACTGAAGTCGTTCAGGCGGGCAAAACATACTGCCGACCGTTAGGTTGCATATTAAAAGACGTCACAGAATGATTGAAAAATGAACAATATGAAATATTTGATTTTATTGATTTTTCTATTTTACCAATTGAGTTGTATTGGACAGACAATACAAAAATTCCTCGTCAATGATTATAGGTTAAATGATACAACTATTACAGAGATTGTTGAAACTAAAACATACTTCGAGAAATCAGGGACAAGTACATATAAGCGGTCTTATTACTATAACTCAAAGGGTTTTATTACAAAAATGGTAGGATTAGATACCGAAGGCAAATTAAGCACAAGAATGAGTTACGAGTATGACAATTTTAATAATCTTATACAAATAAAAGATGAAAAATGGAATCATTCATTAGGTTATTCGTTGATTACAACCAATTTTTATTTTGACTCATTGAACTTGGTAAGAATTGTAACAATTGGAAATGAAGGTAAAATAGAGTGTAAGTCAATCGTGCAGACAGAGAATGGATACCCAGTTAAGATTACTTCATACAATCGGGATAGTTCATTGATTGGATATGAAATTGCAGATTATAAGTATGACAAGAATGATGTTTCAATCAAAGTATATAATAGTCATGGCATCCAGATTGGAAAGACAATTGACTTAAAACTTAATTTAAGTAATGATTGCAATTTTAAAGTGGAAGGTGTTATAAAAAATGAATTTGGGGATATAATTCAAGAGATAAAACCTAAGTGTTTATCATGTGATCAATTGGCAACTTTTAAATATGATTACAAATACGATGACAATAAAAACTGGACCAGTAAGGTGACTTATAAGGATGACGGTTGGATTATAGAAAAGATTCTAAAAGAGAAGAGAAATATAAAATATAGAAATACGCAACCTAACATGCGGTATATCCAATAAGGGTTTCAGTGGTATGCGAAGGGTTGTATCCCGCATCAATCTTTCATCTCGGTTAATAGGAGCGTCGCTCCGCAATCCCTTACTGGCCATACCGCCAACGTTGTGTAACATTTTTGAGTCGACCTGAGATATGTCTACTCAAAACAAATAACTGTTAAAAGCAAGAATTAAATGAAAACCTCTAAACTAGTTTTTGTAGTACTTTACCTTCTACAAATAAGCAATTTGAAAAGTCAAAATAATCAACTTGATTTAACCAATTTCTACAAATTGACGATAAACACAAAATACAACTACCAATATATTGAACCTGATAGTTTACTGGAAAACTCAAAACTATCAGCTTATGCATCCAGTATGTGGGCTTTTAACATGTATTTATTTGAAAACTACTCAATTGAATCCTCAAAGAACAAATTATTGGATTCACTCCTAGTGGATACTCTCAACCTTAGACTAATGTATAAAGACCTTCTCCTTAAAGATACTGCCTTTCAAAAGATTTTTATTAAAGCATTCAACAAAACTCTTGTCCCATCAATTCATGTTGACAGCATCCAGAAAATCATGGCAAGATTCTTTTATCTACACAGGTTGCCAAATAAAAAAATTGAGACTCATTTTTGTGCTACTATAAATGAGGTCTTAAAAATGGAACAATCAGAGTATTCTCCTTACTATAACGCATTTTGCTTTATGGTGTTAAGAAATCAGAAGCCATTTGACAAATTGAATACGTATATTACTACCACTTTGCCTCAGGATATTGATGACAAACTTGTTGAAGAAGCAAGAATCAAAAACTATGAGATTTTAAGTAAGCATCCATTATTAAGACAAATGATAATCGATGAATTTGAATCTAAAAAAGCATTTTTAAATTTCACAATCTTATATTGAAATAAAAACGTTACACAACAGGACGGTATATTTCATTTGCTTGTCACATCCCGTCCCGTCCCGTCCCGATAGCTATCGGGAGCTATCAGGATTTGCTTCCTCCCAATTGTCGTTCAGGCGGGCAAAACATACCGCCGGCCTTTGTAACCAATTGCAGAAGAGACCTAAAAAATTACCATAGTATTACCTCATTATGAAAATAAAATTCTTAATAATTGCTTTGTTAGCATCTTCGATTTCAATTATGGCTCAGCAGAAGGATACAATTATTGTAGATCATTACAAAACTGTTGAGTTTGATTGTGCTATATTTCCTGCAAATTCTGATGACTTAGTTCCTGGTCCTAGATTTACACCAACAAGGGATGATATTGATCGGGCTGAATTCATTCTCAAAAGGGATTTGAAGAAGCTAAATAGTGATCTAATCAATCAACCTCCAATAATTCATGAGAATCTAAATCATTATAAAAGACAGTATTTCGGATATTATGATGAGAAGGGACAAAAGATACTATTAATTAACTGCTTTTGGGACAGACCAGGCATTGAAAAATTCAATACCTGGTGGTTGAAAGGTATGATCTATGTACTTGATGGTGGAAGCAATTTTTGGAGCGTAAAATACAATATAGATAGAGAGAATTTGTTTGACTTATCAATCAATGGCAATGCTTAAATAATAAAACAACTGGCTACAACAGCATGTATAAACAATGCTGGCTGTGGGTTTGCGTAGGTCAGTTCTTTTGGGTACCTTATGTACCTAGATAAGTAAGCGCTTTGGCAACACAACGGCGCATACACTCAAACGTTAGCCATAATGTCAAATTAATGAGCTTCATATTTGTTTTAACCAAGGTTAAACAGATTATCAATTCTGAATGTTATATTATGTTGTTTAAAAAGATAGAGATTTCAATTTTCCTTATTTTTTTCAATTTAATTATTGTTACGCCTCAATCAGCAAATCACGAAATTGAAGGCCTTTCGGATACTATTAAAGCCCGTTTTGGCAATGGGCTATCTCTTATTGCCATTTTTAAAAAAAGATAATTTCAAAATGCAAAAACAATAATCATAACCGACCGCAATGTGTTTTCTGCCCTGCACTGGGCACACTCACGAACCGTATATAATCATTGTAAAAGACACACTGGTTCATCCATTTAACCAGGAATTAATTAATAACAAAAAATAAGATTTATGCCTGAAAAAATAGACAAAAAGCAATCAAACAGAGTTGGTGGATACCTTTTAATTACCGGAGGTATAATTGGTGTAGTATCAAGATTTATTGGAGAAATTTCCTGGGGTATAATTTCAATTGTTCAACTTGTCATTGCGGTATTGGCAATATTTGTTGGACTCTGGTATGTTTTAAAAAAGAAATAGCAGGCTTATCTTGATTTTGAAGAGTCAAACCAAAACCAATATAATAGGCCTGATTTTTAAAGTAAACTTTAGAAAAACGCCCGCTAACAAAACGGTGTATTTTATTTGATTCCCGATGGATGCGGGACAAGTTGTCATGTCCCGCATGGCTCAGCAAACTCCGCCAACAACCAAAAAATGAGACAGCGGATTTAACAAACTGCGACCCGGAATCGCGTCAGCTTCAATAAGAGAAATTATTGAACAGTTTTTAGTTGATTTAAGGGCTTTACGGAGTGAATACAAACAATGATATCGACTGCAATAGGCTCAAAACGTTGGACATAATTTGTAACTTGCTGTTATGAAAAGAATACTTAATACAAAAAACTGTTTCTTCTTGATTTTTATTTTTTGTCTGGCCATTTTCTGCAGGTCGCGGGTGAATGTATATGATGGCTTTGAAGCAACCCGACTGAGCAATATATGGAGTACAGACAGAATGACTAAAGATGCTCTTAAAATACAATCAGATATTGTGCGGAAAGGGCATCATGCTGCAATGATTACATTAAAACCAGGCGATATCTTTGAAGCCGGTATAGGAAAAAGCAAAGACTCTGAACGGGACGAACTTCGCGAGGCTAATAGGTTGGTATCCGTTGAAGGCAAAACCTATGAATACCAATTTAGTCTCTTTTTACCCGATAGCTTTCCTCTTGTTCCTACAAGACTCGTAATAGCTCAATGGAAACAATATTGCGGGGGTAATAGTATTTGCTCAGATGACAGCCCTGTGATGGCAATTCGATATGTATCGGGAAGATTATACATTACCATAAAAACCGATACTTCAACACAAACAGTTTTCCAGACAAATGAAGAAATAAGAAATAAATGGCTTGATTTTAAATTTAAGGTACGCTTTTCAAGACTTGAAAATGGAGAGGTAAATGCATGGCTTAATGAAAAGCAAATTGTCAATTTTAAAGGCATAACTTGTTACTCTTCAAAAAAAGGGTATTCAGATAGAAGTTATTTTTATTTTAAAACAGGACTATACAGAGACCTGATGTCTGAACCCATGACAATTTATATTGATGAATACAGAAAAACAGAATTGACTGAATAATTAAAATACTGACTATGCCCGACATTGATCGTGAAACGCACGGCATCATCTCCCAACCCCAATACGGTAAAATGATTTTAAAGGTATGAGAAAGTTAATGAGTCTGTTAGGAGTTGGACCAAAATTAATCCTGTTTACAATATTGTATTCATTTCTGCTTGAAAAAGGAATTAAACATTATAATCTTGATATTACACTAAAGCCTCTACCATACAATTTTTTAATCATCATGGGGTCATTATTGATAATATCAGGAGTTTCTCTTTTAATTCCGTCTTTTATTGCAATAAGTAAATTACATAAGGCTGACAGGTTATATACCAACGGGGTTTATTCTGTATGCCGCCACCCTTTATATGCGTCATGGATAATTTTTATTGTTCCGGGCATAATTTTATTTCTGAATTCATTACTATCATTGACCATTCCGGTGGTAATGTATTTTATATTCAGAGTGTTAATAAAAAAAGAAGAAGCTTTTTTGCTTGAAAAGTACGGGGAACAGTATCGTGAATATCAAAATCATGCAGGATTATTATTTCCTGTGATATGGAGATATAAAGTAGTAAAGGAGAAATAAAAAAATCAAGATTATGAAAGTTAAAGCAATTCTATTAGTCCATTTATTCCAATAGCAAAGTATCACCAAATAACCATTAAATTACTTCCGTAATTTGCATTATACCTGTTAACTAAAAATCTTCATACTATGATTAATTACGAAAACCTTAAAAAGTATCAGCCATACCATGGCAATGAGCATAATTGGGTAAATTAAAACAGAAATTAACTATCAGTCTTTTCCAAAACAGAGAACCTATGAGAACCTTTATACTACCCCTGATACTTATATGCCTCTCCCCAATAGCTTACTCACAAAGCACAGACGATTTAGTCATTGCAAAAAAAATCAAAATTAACTCAGCTATACTGGGAGAAGAGCGTACAGCATATGTTTCTACTCCCGCTGGCTACGATGACTCAAAGGAGTCATACCAGGTATTGTATGTTTTGGACGGCGCGTCTGATGTGATCGGACTTGTAAGGTATCTTTCAGATTATGGTGTTTGCCCTCCGTTAATTATTGTGTCAGTTGAAGAAGTCAACCCGGCAAGAGATATGTTTCCATCTAAGCCAAGGTATAAAAGAGGCACACAGCCGGCAACAGCATGGTATAATAAAAAGGAGGATACTGAATTAAGGGTGGATAGACCAGGGGAGAAAATTGGTGAAGCAGATAAATATCTTTCTTTTATTGAAACAGAGCTATTCTCCTATATTGATAAAAACTATCGCACAGCTCCTTATAAAATCTGTTGCGGGCATTCAAAGGGAGGGCTTTGTGTGACCCATGCCTTCCTTACACACACTGGAATGTTCAATGCTTACATTGCTCTTAGTCCTTCTCTGTATTGGGATGACGGTTTAGTTATGAAAACAGCCGAAGAAAAACTTGCCGGCCTGGATTTTAAACGCAGACTGTTTTATTTCGACATAGGAGGAGATGAAACCCCTTCAACTATTGGTGATGCATTTACTTTTGCCCTTACAATTAAAACAAATGCATCAGCAGACCTAAGATGGAAATTCGATTACCTGCCTGACGAAAGCCATGCAAGCGGAACAGCCCTGGGTATTATCAATGCGCTAAAATTTATATACGAAGGATGGAATTTTGATGTAAACAGAATAAGGACAGAAGGATTCAGCTCTATTGATAGTTTCTACAAAAATCAATCAGAAAAATATGGATATGAAATAACTTCTGATCCAGGCCTTTTGAATTCTTATGGTTGGGGTTTCCTGCGCGACGGGAAGTATGAAGAAGCGATAAACATATTTAAAGAAAATACCAGGCGTTTTCCTGATTCACCTGATGCTTTTAACTTCCTTGGAGAAGGATATCTGGCTGCAGGTAATACTGAAATGGCAATTAAAAGTTATGAAGTAGCAATAGATCTGGCAACAAGATTTTCAGGAAATGTTGAGTTTCTGAAACGCAGACTTGAAAGTATTAAGGTAAACAAAAAGCTGTGATTTATATAACTTTACCTCTGGATAAAAAAGATATCACGACCATTATATCATCTTATGTTCAAATTAATATCAGTTTAGTTTAAAGTAAAGTATTGGAAGTAAATGTAAATGAACACTTATACCATGATATTTTATTTTACTCTCTAAAAAACAAAAAGATGAAAACAAATTGGATTGCTTTGGTATTCTTTGGATTTGCCTTGTTGCCATCCATTCCTGGTAACTCTCAGAATCCTGACAAAAAACAACTTGCTGATATTGCAGCAATCAGGCAAGGTGGTGTAGACCTGGATGCAGCCTATAACAGGCGCGATGCGAAAGCGTTTAGTGCATTTTTCCTTGATGATGCCGATTTTCAGTGGCATACGGGTGACCTGTTAAAAAACCGAAAGGAGATTGAGCAGAACTTCGCCAATTCATTTAAAGTTATGCCGGCTGACTATCGTCATATTACTACATTTCAGCGTATCAGGTTTCTCAGGCCAGATATGGTAATTGGAGATGGTACAGTTGTAATAGTCCGGGAAGGGGCAACTGAAAACGAGAAGCCAATTCTCAGCGTCCTTTTTACCTGTGTAGGTCAAAAGGTTAAAGGGCAATGGAAGCTTGCTGCAGTAAGACTAATGCTTGTTAAAAATGAATGACGCAGGAATGCTATTCTAATAATGGTTCCTCTATTTAGATGGAACAACACCCAGCATTGCTCTTACTAAAATAGGGTTATATGAATTAATGAAGACCTGGTATGTTCCGGGTCTTACTAATTTATTTGAGTCAATTCCACCCTTAACCTCAAGTGTTCCGGGGGCAAACCACGATTTAACCATTAAAAGAGCCTGTACCTGTGAGAGGACAATATTACCTGAACGGTCCCGATTAAAGATTTCAAAATTAACCCCAATTTTATTGGCAGGAGGTTCTTTGGGAACAGCTTCCCAGGTGAAGCTCATGTCAGGGTTTATGAAAAGCTGCCCATTTAATAATGCCGGAGTATAACTCATTGATAATTTTTCAATTGGTTCAGACAAGATATCCGAATTGCCATAGTATTCACGTGCTTTTGGGTTGGTAGATCCGTTAAACAGGTAAAACCAGCTCATGGTATTCATTGTCTTTTCTGCCCCAAATACAGGCACTGTTTCATTATCACGTGTGCCTTCAACCGAAAGCCACATATGTACCTCCTGTGCCGGGTCTATATCTTCACCATCAAAGTAATTATTCCTGCAGTCCTGAATAACTACCATAACCCAGGCTTTTCCATCATATAATTTAACTGTGAAATCCTTCCCAACAAAGTCCTCAAATGGTTTTGGATCTAAATAGAGCATAATAACATTTTCAGTGCACTGCCTCCAGAAGAAGCATTTGGAAGCTGGTTGATCGTTTTGCGCATTTACCTGGCTTGCGCTCCAAATCATCACAATCAGTAATAAAGCGTACCGCATAATCTTTTTCATATACATCTTTATAAGTAAAAATGAAGTCAAAAAGGCATATAAACTGATCCGGTTTATCCTGAATTAGTTACAAATATATTGTGCAAAAACCTGGAAGTCAATTAATTTTTAATTGCTACCTTATGTTTTGCGCACCGCTTCCTCTTTGCCTCTTCATGCGTCTGTAACAATATTTTCATATATTTTGGTCAGTAATTCAGGGAAATATGTCCATCTTTTATAAAAAACATGAATTATATCCTGAATGGATATTAATAAGAGACTTCACTGAAAAGGTCAGTGTTGATGAAATAATTGATTCATGGGAGTATCTACTTGAAACCGGAATGATCAGTTCAACAGTTAAAGGAGTAATTAACAATTTATCAGGTTGCGACCTGAGAATGGATCTGACAGGTTTTAAAACGCTTACTGACTATCTGAAAAAGAAGGAAAGTCTGAGAAGAATTAAGCTTGCAGTAATTTGTGATAATCCCAAAACTATTGTTTTCCCGGTGCTTGGTGAGTTTCAGGAAAAAGAACTAAAAATCAGACCATTTACCACCCTGGAAGCCGCTGTTGAATGGATAATCTATGAATAGTTTTCTTAAAAGAGGATGAATTGACCAAAGCACATCAGATCTGTCAGCAGTACGGGTTGCCATTTATTGATGTTGGTGTGATATATTAAAAAGCTATTTTTGCTGTAACAATGCTAACCAGTTTGAGACTATGAATCATATCCGTACAATTTTAACATTAATGTTCCTTCTGGCATTTTATAAATCCAACGCACAACAGGTCAATGAATGGAATGGCAAAAAATGCGCAGTGGTTCTGACTTATGACGATGCGCTGAATGTCCATCTTGATAATGTCATACCATGTCTTGATTCTTTTAATATTAAAGGAACCTTTTATCTGATTGGCGAATCGCCGGTGCTTGACAAAAGGATCTCAGAATGGAGAAAGGCAGCAGAAAACGGTCATGAGCTCGGTAACCACTCATTGACTCATCCATGTGACGGACGCATGGAAGGCAGATCATGGGTGACGCCTGATAAGGATCTGAGCAGGTACTCACCTGAAAGGGTAATATATGAGATTAAGATCACAAATACACTGCTTCATGCCATTGATGGAAAGACTGAAAGGACCTTTGCCTTTCCATGCGGCGATAGTAAAGTTGATACCATAAATTTTTATGATTCACTTAAAAATGATTTTGCAGCAGCCAGGGGCGTCCAGGGCGGTCTTCAGCATTTAAATGAAATTGATCTGAATGATGTTAGATGCTATTTCATTGACGGTCAATCGGGAGATTATATGATTGACCTTGTAAATAAAGCAATGGAGTCACACACTTTGCTTGTGTTTCTGTTTCACGGGGTGGGCGGCGAACATAGCATCAATGTCTCTCTTGAAGCTCACCGGCAGTTAATTCACTATCTGAAGCAACATGAAAATGATATATGGGTTGCTCCTATGGTTGATGTAGCCCGATTCATTAAAGAATCACGCGCGGCTTCCTGTAACACTCACTAATGATTAAGAATTTAAAAACAGATACGTCTCATGTCCAATATTAATGCCAAAAAGAGATTTCGCGTTTTTTCAAACACGGTTGTAACCTCCATCGCCTTGTTTATTATAAGTTATTATATAACACATGTACTTGTCTATTCATCATTTTCGAAGTTCACCATAAGAGTCTTTGACATTATGAAGTACTACAGGTACGTGATGGCTGTTGATATAATCATACTGGCGGCTGTTGTGTTGCATCTGATGACTGTAAACAGGCTGAAAGGAAATATTGACAGACAGAGGGGGTTTCTATACTCCTTTTTTTACGTGCTCCTTTTGGCTGTGGGCTTTACAGTTTTACTGGTACTTAAACGGATCTGAAACAATTTAGTAAAGGAGCTCCCCCGTTTTCGTCAGCATCTGACGCCAGATAAAACATTGACTTAAATATGAAGGTAAAAGAAAATACTTAAGCCCGCATGCATATTTAATTGACTGATACTGAAATGGAACAAACTGCACTGCCCCAGGTAGGATTGGGTGTGATAATAGTAAACAAAGAAGGACAGGTGCTCATTGGTAAAAGAAAGAGCAGTCACGCGCCCTATTACTCAATACCCGGTGGGAAACTTGATGCAGGCGAAACATTTGAAGAGGGAGCCATCAGAGAGGTCAGGGAAGAGACCGGCCTTGAGATCAGAAACCCAAGGGTCATAGCTGTCACAAATAACCTTGACACCTACCGCGAAGCAGGAGTACATTTTGCTTCAATTGCTTTGCTGGTGACGGATTATTCAGGCACACCTGCAGTTATGGAGCCATTGAAATGCGAAGGATGGTTCTGGACAGATCCAAACAACCTCCCTTCGCCTCACTTTGAGGCAAGCCGCCTGGCAATAACATGCTTTCTTGAAAAAAAATTCTATATAAATAAGTAATATAAACCACAGAATTAATTGTATTGTTTTGGATAGCAGCTTTATTGGTTCTCCCTTAAGCTGACATCAGGTTAAATATTGCTAAAAATAAAAAACTGAAGCTGAAATGACTCCGGAAGAATATTTGCTCGTGCTACCCGGTTATTAGCAATATTGAATAAAAATTAATTAGTTTGGTAGAAAATAATAAACAGTCTCTCCAGGGGAAATAAAGATACCAGAAACAAACATTAAAAATGGACACAGGAAAATCAAGAGAATCAAACTTTGAATTGCTGAGAATATTTTCAATGTTTTATATAGTTACTTATCATTTTATTGTTTATGCTATTAAGCCAGGTTCACCCGGACTTGATTACCTGATGAACCCTCTTACAAATGTTTTACATATAGGCGTTATTTGTTTTGTCTTGATTTCGGGTTATTGGGGTATAAAATTTTCCCTGAAAAGCTTTACTAAATTATTCATTCAGTGTTCATTTTACTCTATACTTATTTATCTGACTTTCAGCCTTATCAACCCCGAACAATATAATCTGAAAGATCTTATCCAATCAGTGCTTCCTTTTCAATGGTGGTATATTCAGATATACTTATGTTTTTATCTGTTAACACCCGTTATTAATATCCCCCTGAAAACCAATTCTGTTCAAAAGAAGGTGGTGTATATTGTTATTCTGGGGATTGTCTCGTTTGTCTTCGGACAGTTTATTCCGGGTTTATCTGATGGCAAGAATTGTGTAAACTTCATCTTTATATATTATATCGGGGATTATTTGCGGACCTGCTTGAAGTTAAAGCCAAAGAGAATACTCCTGTACTACGTTATCTTTAATCTGGTGTTGTTTTTTTGTTCCATGTTATTTCAAAAGAATACTCAGCCAGGCAACCTGTTATATCGCTTTATCTTCCCTTACAACAGTGTTGGCTTAATCTTTAATGCCATTTTATTGTTCCTGTTTTTCAGTAAACTAACAATTAAGTCAAAAACAATAAACTGGATTGCTGCTTCAATGCTGCCTGTATATATGATTCATGAGAATCACTTTTTAAGCAGGTACTTATATGGAGCAATTGCAAACATAAAAGATTCTCTGCCGAATCCCCTGGTCCTTATTCTCTCATTGTTTTTACTTGCCATTATAGTCATCTCAGTCTGCGTCGTGATAGATAAATTATTAAGTCCGTTTTATAAACTGATTGAAAATGCAGTTATTAACTCTAAATATTTTGAAAAATTAAATAGTAAAATTGAACAGATTTTATTGTGATGATAAATAGAGATAACGCAAACAGCCCGATATTTTGAATAGAAGTACCTCCGGTAATAAGAATATTTCAGGAAATGAATATAACACTATGATAGACCGTAATTTTGCACCGGGTTGTGCATTGATGATTTACAAGCCCGAACTTGCAGCGAAGATCCATTCACTCTTGAATGATAGCCTGGGGAAGATGGATATGCTGCTTGAATGTTGTCATCACGACCCCGGTTACAGTGAGCCAACACAGGTAATAAATATCTGCCCCGGATGCGACAAGCGGTTCCGGTCAGACTATACAAACTGTTCAACAGTCTCTTTATGGGAAATACTGGCAGAGACTGATTTCTTTCATTATCCTGATTACAAAGGTCAGAAAATGACAATAATCGATGCCTGCCCTACCCGTGATCAGGACCGCGTTCATAAGGCTATAAGGGAGATAATCAGAAGAATGAACATTGATCTGGTGGAGCCTGAAAAAACCATGGCAAAAAGTACCTGCTGCGGGGATAGTTTTTACGGAGCGCTGCCTGTTGAAGATGTAAAAAACCTGATGACAAAGAAAGCATCAGAGATGCCAGTGGATGATGTTGTTGTCTATTGTGTTTCATGTTCAAAATCGATGTTTGTAGGGAAGAAACAACCCCGTTATCTTATTGACCTGCTGTTTAATGAACCCACCATTCCAAAAACCTTCGAACCCGATGAGTGGCATAATGAGCTCACTCTTTATATAGAGAATCATTAAGATAATCTACGGTTTATGGACTTATGACATGAGGTACTCAGAAAATTGATAAATATTTTCTGATCCCGCAGGGATCGCAGGTTTGTAGAAACAATGATAATAATATACATCCGACCCCGATGGGGTCGCAGGTCTATATCCTGAATTTATTATCATTTCAGCCAATCAAACAGATGGTTATCAGAATCTCTTCCATGTACCGCAAATACAACATGGACAATGGTCTGTGAATAATCAAAGAATATTTCTGCGACCCCGTCGGGGTCGTTATATTATTGTTGAATCCGTTTTTCTACAGACCTGTGATGCCTTCGGCATCGGCTTATACGACATGTTTTCAATGTTTTACATAACTGAACAGAAAGTATTTCGCTTTATCCAGATTTTACCAAAATCCCTTGCATCCGGATATTTTGTTGATTGTTAACCATCAGCACCTTCTGTCTATTATAAACAAGCTTTTTTTATGTAATTTGCTCCTGTCAATACAATCTTAATAAATCAATGATGAAAATAATTGCAACACTCTTATTTCTTGTCATTAATGTTGTTGCTCTGTCAGCTCAACCCGATGGCAAAAAAGTACTTAAAGAAGGGCAGCTAATGTACAGGCTCGAAAAAGCATCATGGTACGGTACAGATGAACTCCTGGCAAAATACCCCGGTAAAAAAGAAAAAATTGGTGGTTACCTTTCATACGCAGGAGATGACAGCTTTATATATAACATCTTCTTCGATAAAAAGGATAACAATAAAATCATCGCCAGATTTCGGTTTGACAGCCTCCCCAGACAAACCCCAGTTTTTGCCGACACTACGAGTCACACTGCAACCCAAAAAGAAAAGGACCTTATTGCAATAAGGCAGGATGCCCTCGAAAGAGTTAACTCCAATATCGACAATTTCTTTAAATTTTATAAGAACACATCATATAATTTCATCCCATTAATAACACCAAAAGAGAAGAAAGTATATATAATTACGGCCCCTGAGGTAAATGGTGTTGTTTTACTCGGAAATGACTACCTGTTAAAGTACAATTCTGATGGAGTATTTGTTTCAAAAGAGAGGATTCATAATTCACTGGTCCCTCTTGCTACCAAAATGGATTCAGCAAAGACGGCTGAAGCTACCATGCATTCACATATTATATCTGAAATCATTGACCCGACAGATATTTGTACGTTGTTGCTCTATAAAGATTTCGCAGAATGGAAAAAGCATTATGTCATCAGTGACAAATATGTCTCGATATTTGATATGGAAAAGGAAGAACTGGTGATCATAAAAAGAAAAGACTGGGAAAAGCTTAACAAGATTCAAGGCAAGGATAAATAGGTCGGTATTCCGGTAAATGTTTTCACGGCAATTTTAATTGTCACAATAAAAAGCCAATATGGATCTGAGAATTTCAATATGCGGGGATGTATGTTCTGAATGCCCACGCTATAAAGCTACACTGGCAAATGATATTTCAGCACTTGAAAGAGTTGCGGATTTATGGTACAGAACAGGCCTGCGCGACAGGGTAGTCAGCCCTGATGAGATCAAATGCGCAGGCTGCAGCAAGGAAAAGGTATGTGCCCATGGTGTAAACAGTTGCGAACATCTGGGTAAAAAAGAAAACTGCGGCGAGTGCGACTATTTCCCATGCGAAAAAATAGAGATGGTCTTTAAAAAGACAGACGATTTCAATAAAAACTGCAAAGGAAAGTGCACTTACGAAGAGTACCTGGAATTGTCTGAATCCTTTCTGAACAAAAGACAGGTACTTAACGAGATTAACAAGGGATATAAAACCAAAACTTAATAACAAGCCATCCAAAAAAAAGTAATAAATTGTAAATGATATATCATGTAAAATAAAAGCAATGAAAATATCGTTGATAACCATATCCGTTTGCGTCTTGGTCCTTATTATCAGCTCATGCGACGATGCGGGGAAGAATACAAAAGATGCAATTAACAAAACCGGGGAAAAAGTCGGTAAATCAGCAACCGAGTTTTTTGAAGGAGTGTCAGAAGGCATTGACCAGACACTGCAGTGCGATATTTCCCTATCGCAGGATCTTAAAGACAAGGGCCTTCAATTTGGCAAATTTGAGATCACAAATGACAATCAGGGTGGTCATCACAATGTTTTGACACTCTATATCATTTTCAATAAGAACTTCAAGGGGAAGATCTCTGCAAAAGTATTTGACAGGAACGGTACTGAATGTGGCAGAACACTGGTTCCGGTTGAAGGCATTGAAGGCAATGCCGGCTATTTTGACTTCAACTTTGACAAGAGAACACGGATAGAAGTAAAAAGCCGCATCACGCTTGAATAATGGATTTGTTTTGTAATTAGCGTCACAGCTTTTACAGACAGTTTACTGGTATTTATTCCAAAAATTGTTTTATTTGTCAAATCATGATATTTACTGATTAATTTCTGCTATGTCATGATTTTGGAACAGGCCTGTCACTTGATAATTGTAGTACATTTACCAATTATCTCACATCAGGGCTCTGAAGGTTAAATGGAAATGCCGGTAAAATAATGATTGTAAAAACGGATGAATTAACAGGAAAAGTATCAGGGATTTATAAAGGTCCGCAGTTTGAGACAAAAGGTGGTGTTATCCTGTTCTTTATAGCCGCACTGGTGTTGTTTCTGTCAGGGAGTTTTTTTTCAAAAGGCGAAACATTATATGCATTTATCTCGATGCTTTCCTGCGCTATTCTTGCCTTTCTGGTACTGGATATCCACGGGATTGAGATAGACTATGAAAACGAAAGGATAAAGGACTACAGAAACATACTGGGACTCAGGGCGGGTAAATGGGAAGATCTCAGAAGCTATGGTGTGGTCAGGGTATCAATTAAAAGAATGGAAATGCCGACATCTGAAGGATCTGATCATAGTTTTGACTCATACTTTTACTACTATGTCAAGCTTCTGAATAAGTACGATAATAAAGAGATATTCCTTGCCGAGTTTGATGATAAAGAAAAAGCATTTCAGTTTGCTGCAAAAATTGCCGATTCACTCAGGATCAGAGTGGAAAAGGGATAACCGGAAAATTTGGTAAATGAATATGTTGAATGTCAGTTTACAGGATTCATATTTTGCTTTTGCTTGCTGGTTGGGAATTTAAAAACAAAGCAATTTAAGTAATCAGGTCTGTGGCCTCCCGGAAGGTTTAAATAATAAATTAAAACATCACTGATCTATGAAACGCATATCGATTGGAATTCTTTTGGGTGCACTTGCAGGGATTATTGACATGGTCCCAATGATGATTAAGAAGATCCCTGCTGAAGGTAAAATATCAGCATTCATTATGTGGATTGTTATAGGCTTTCTGGTCTCGGCAATTGACTTAAAAATAAACCCGGTGTTTAGGGGTATAGTTGTTGCCATACTTGTCCTTTTGCCGAGTGCAGTATTAATAGGATGGAATGACCCGTCATCACTGGTTCCTATATCCCTTATGACAATTCTCCTTGGCGGACTGGTTGGATATGCAACAGATGCACTTGCAAAAAAATAACACTGAAAAAGAAGACAACCCTAAAAATAAAGGGGGCTTTTCTTTAAAATCGGATTATCTTTTTTCAGAATATGCCCTTGTTATAAAGACAAAGTAATGAAATGAAAACGTCACAACTCCATCTTATCGTGTTTGCATTGCTGATGTCTTGTAAACTGCAGGCACAGGCTAACGAGCCTGCTGTGAAAGACCGGGTCATAAGCATTGATTATAACAAAGCAAAGGGCAACCTCAATACAATGTTCAAAGAGTGTATTGGTGCCGGCAGAGCTAATGAAGGACTGAGAGCCGACTGGCAGCAACAGCTGGCTTACGTGAAGAAGGAATGCGGGTTTAAATATATACGCATGCACGGCCTGCTTACTGACGATATGGGTGTATACAGGGAAGACAATAAAGGCAATCCGGAGTATAATTTCCAGTATATTGATGTGCTGTATGATTATATTCACAGCATAGGAATGAAGCCGTTTGTTGAGCTTGGATTTATGCCTTCGGCACTCGCCAGCGGAAGTAAAACAATCTTCTGGTGGAGAGGTAATGTTACTCCTCCAAAAGACTATGATAAATGGGCTGATCTGATACACAACCTCGTTCTTCATTTTACTGAGAGATATGGTGCCGACGAGGTAAAGACATGGTATTTTGAAGTATGGAACGAGCCCAACCTCGATGGGTTCTGGGCCGGCACACAGGACGAATACTTTAAGCTCTACACATATACAGTTAAGGCAATTAAAAGCGTCAACAGCAGCTATCGCGTAGGCGGACCTGCTACTGCCGGAGCAGCATGGGTCCCGGAGATGATTAACTTCTGTAGTAAGAACAGCCTCCCTATCGACTTTATAAGCACCCACAGCTATGGTGTCAAACAGGGCTATCTCGATGAATATGGTAACAGCGGAACAATCCTTTCAAAAGATAAAATGAGCGTGAGCGGAGACGTTCTGAATTCGCGTAAACAGATTGCAACCTCTTCTATGCCAGGCCTTGAGCTTCATTATACCGAATGGAGTTCATCATACACGCCGGCCGACCCTATCCACGACAGCTACCATGAGGCAGCTTACATACTTGAGAAGATAAAACAGGTCGGAGATGCTCCAACCTCAATGTCTTATTGGGTGTTCACAGATATCTTTGAAGAAGCCGGCCCGAGGTTCACTCCTTTCCACGGTGGATTCGGACTACTGAATTATCAGTCAATAAACAAGCCTGCGTTTTATGCCTTCTCTTTTATGAACAAGCTTGGAGAGACCGAGCTGACTAATGCCGATAGTACATCATGGGCATGCAAAGACTCAAAAGGAGGTCTGCAGGTACTCTTCTGGGATTTTACAAACACACACCCGGGCGATACAGTCAACAACCAGGTGTACTACATCCGCGACCTTCCTTCAAAACAAAAGGGAAAGGTGAAGATTGAAATAGCCGACGTACCTGCAGGTAAGTACCGCCTTGAAATATATCAGACAGGATACAGGGTTAATGACCCATATACATCATATATTGATATGAAGAGACCACTGCAGCTCACAAAAGAACAGACAGAAAAATTAAAACAGCTCAACAGTGGCGCTCCTGTTTCAACAGAAGAGATAAAAATAAACTCTTCACAGTCATTCACTAAAGAATTTGCGATCAGGGAAAACGACGTATTCCTCCTGAAGCTTGTCAAACNGAAATAAACCCCGATGGCTGAACTTGAAAAGATACCCTTCACCTGCGAGGAAGACTTCCGTAACTGGCTTAAAACTAATCACGATAAAAGTCCGGGAATATGGCTGGTATTTTTTAAAAAGCATACCGGCATTAAAAGCATTGATTATCCCGAAGCACTTGACAGCGCTTTGTGCTTTGGATGGATCGATAGTATCATTAAGCAGATAGATGAATCTTCCTACGCAAGAAAATTTACTCCACGGGTAAACACTTCAAAATGGTCGGAATTCAATAAGAAGCGTGTTGAGGTTCTTGTTAAGAATGGCAAGATGACAGATATTGGTTTGAGGAAAATTGAAGGTTTTCTTAAAACAGGAAAAGTCACCTGGTCTGCTTCAGAAACTCCAGACAGGAAATCAAAAGAGTTTATTGTGCCAGGTTATATTATTGATGAATTTTCAAAAAACGAACCGGCTCTGACCAACTTCAACAACCTGGCTGTAACATACCGAAGGCATTATGTCATGTGGATAACCAGTGCCAAACGCCAGGAAACAATCAAAAGCAGACTGACAGAGGCAATTGCTCTTTTAAAAGAAAACAAAAAGCTGGGACTCAAATAATTGTTCATCATCTGTGATGTAATAACCGCTTCCGCCTGACCTCTTTTGTAATGCCAGGCTGCGAACAGATCAGTTTTTCTATTATCTTAGAGATGGGCTTATTATAACCGGCATAGCAAAATGGAAACGCTGCAAAAGAGAATATTCTGTTTTCAGGGTGCCGGCAAAAATGTCAAAAAAAATGTAAATACTGTCAATATGAAAAAGTCAATTTTAATAATCAGTTTCCTGGCTCTCAGCTATCTGACTCTGGAAGCGCAGGTTGAAAAAGAGGTGACCTCCGAAATTAAAAATATAATTGTTTATACACAGGGTGCACAGATTGAAAGTGCGTCGGATATATCGCTGCAACAGGGTCAGATGGTTTTGAAATTTACGCACCTATCGCCCTATATAAATGCTGAAAGCATAAGAGTGGAGGGCGATGGATCATTTACAATTCAAAATGTACAGCATCAGACAGATTATCTTAATGAGCTTGAGAAGAATAAAGAGATTGATGCCATTCAGAAAAAGATTGAAAAGCTGCAGGACACAATTGAGTATGAAAAAACTTGGCTTGGGATACTGGGTGACAAACTTGATTTTCTAAAGACAAACAAAGAAATAACAGGCAAACAACAAGCTGTTAGCCCGGAGGCATTTAACTCAATGAATGCAATATATGGAAACAACCTTGAATCGCTGAATCTGACAATTCTTAAAAAAGAGAGAGCTATTAAGGATTACGAAACTGAAATGTCGAGGCTGAATAAGCAGGTTGAAAGCTTAAACAATAAGGGATATTTACCATCCGGAACTATAATTGTAACCATCGATTCAAGACAGAATAAAAATACTAATGTCAAACTGAGCTACCTTGTTGATAATGCATCATGGTATCCCTCCTACGATATTCGTTTTGTTGGAGCCGATAAGCCGCTGGTAGTCACTTTCAAGGCCAACATTTGCCAGAATACAGGTATAGACTGGAAAAATGTCAATCTCGTTCTTTCAACTTCAAAGACAAATATTTCAGCCCAGATTCCGGCACTGGCTCCTTTTTATCTTCAGTTTTACACTCCGCAATTTGATGTGTCCTCAGCATTATCAGGGCGGGTAGCAGGTGTACAAATGGACCAGAATTCCGGAGCACCGGGTTTAGATAACCAAATAAGGATAAGGGGCTTTTCGTCATTGAATAGTAATAACAAGCCCTTATATGTTGTAGACGGAGTGCCCAGGGATGATATCTCTTACCTGGCATCAGACGATATTGCAGAAGTAAACGTTTTAAAGGATGAGTCTGCAACTGCCCTTTATGGCTCAAGGGGCTCAAACGGAGTAGTGGTTGTAAATACAAAGCGCGATAAGAGTAAATCTTCCGTCCCGTTGACCATTGCAACAAGACAGGAAACATCAAATGAATATTCTGTTGAGACACCGCAAACAATTCTTTCAAACAATAAAATCAGCACCATCACCTTTAAAGAAACAAATCTTACATCGTCTTATGAATACCAGGCTATTCCGTTGTTATCTGAACATGTATTTCTGATTGGAAAGATTGCCGACTGGTACAAGGCTGACCTGCTCGACGGAGAAGCAAATATCTACCTTGAGAACTCCTATGTTGGCAAGTCGCAAATAAATACACACCAGTTCAAAGACACACTTGACATTTCATTTGGAGTGGATAATAATATCAGTATAAAAAGAGAAAAGCTGACTGATTATTCCTCCACTCAGTTTATTGGAGTAAATAAAAAGGTGGCTATTGCTTATAAGATTACTGTAAGAAACAACAAGCGATATGTTGTTAACACCAAAATATATGACCAGGTACCTGTTTCAACAATAAAGGATATCCAGGTGGAATCAGTTGATGCAGCAGGTGGCAAAGTAAACAGTGATACAGGTGAAGTTACCTGGGACCTGACATTGCAGCCCAATGAGACAAAAGAATTGACAATCAGATATTCTGTAAAGTATCCAAAGGACAAACAGGTCATTATTGATTAGAAAGGTTTTTTTTGAATAAATGATTAATTTTGCTACCCTGAAAAACAAAAACAAATACCTGATATTTAAAGCAATAATGGAAATAAATAAAACTTTAAGAAATCTGTTGATAGTGATTCTGCTGGTGGCTGATGTTGGATGTGACCAGATTTCCAAAAGCATTGTAAGGCATAATGTTGATTACCACGAGCAGATAACCGTAATTCATAATTTTATAACGCTTACAAAAGTTGAGAACACAGGAGCATTCCTGAGCCTTGGCAATTCACTTCCGAGAGTTCTGTTCATGGTTCTGATGATCGTGATACCCCTTGTAGTGTTGACTTTAATTTTACGATATTTATTTAAACATACCGAGTTCCCGCTGCTGTCGGTAGCCGGAATAAGCCTCATTATTGGCGGTGGGCTCGGAAATGTTATAGACAGGGTGATTTTCGGTTCGGTAACTGATTTTCTTTACTTTGACTTTGGATTGTTTCATACCGGGATTGTGAACTGGGCCGACATTTCCGTGACGGCTGGTTTCTTTATTCTTATATATGAAATGATAGTCAATCGAAAAAGAACCGAAGAGAAGGTCATTGAGTAATATTTTTTTGCTGAATTGCGCATGATCATTGAACAACCGGCTTATTGCATCTTAAATTCTGTCGCCCGATAAGTTCCTTTTTGGCTTAATATGTTTGTATATTTACAGATATCCTGAAAATGTCTGATTGAACTGGTTCTGTAAAATGAGTAAAGACAGAATGACCATACCAAAATATATTCCTGTTTCAGCAGTTTTGATCTTTCTGCTATCCTCATGCCTGAAAAATCCGTACAACGATCTGAAGTACTATTATGGCAATTTTAAAGTTCTGGAGACAGACAGCAAGCAGAAAGACTTTAGCTTCCTGTTAAAGCAGCCGATTGAGGTGAATAATAAAAGAGCTTTTAGCGTTTCTGATATCGATTGCGATACAATAGGTGAGATAACGGACCGTGATGCCAGAAATAAACTGTTAACGAATATTGTGCTTAACGGGTATTACCTCTATAGCTCATCTGTTAAGGTTATCAATCAGGGGAATACAGTGCAGCCAAAGATGCTTAAACCCCGGGAGTATTACAGCCAGATAGATACTGAAGATTTCAGGTTCTTTGTTTATGGCGAGATGGTTTTGGTTCCCGGGGTAAGAAGTTTCATCGTTTCTGAAAATGAAAAAGACAGATACTGCGAAATGTGGTTGCTAAACACAACCTCCACAGGAGAGCTGATCTCCGCAGTTATCCTCACAAAATTCAAGGAATATAACGGCAGCTGCTTTTTTACAGAGAAAGTGACATCCAGCATAAGGTCAGGACTGACATTAGACCTTAAATATGAGTCGTCTGCCTTCCCTACTGATGCCGCGTATAAAAGGCTTAGATCATACAGAAAAACATTCAGGCTCAGGCTGAAAATTACTGATAACGGTGAACTCACTGAAAAGTGAAGTAATGAAGGCTGATTTAAAAAAGGTAAAAAAATACGCAACTGACCAGATCAAATCAGGAAGGCCAAAAGAAGACGTTTTTAATGAGATATATACGGGTTGCAATGATTTCAGGCTTTTTGAGCAAATCGCTACGATTATCCAGTATATACCTGATCCTGTAAGGATTGAGAAATATGGGGTTTACAATGCTCTTTTTCTTCTTCTCATGATTGCAATAGATGTTACGCTTATTATTACCTCTAATTTTGAAGCCCTGATATTGTTTTTGTTATTGACTGCTCTAGTTGCAGGCATGAAAACAAAATACTATCAATGGATAACATTTGTTGGCGGAGTTGCATTTATTTCTATTCCTATAATACTTTTTCTTGACAATCCTGATTCACAGGAAACAAACAGAACAATAGGTCTTGTATCAATGGGAATATCAGGGCTGCTCATCCTGTTAAGTGTGACAATACCAAAGTACCTAACGCCAGATTATAAGGTTATTGAAGATATTAAAATTGATGATGACGGGAAAGAAATCAAAATAAAAAGAATTTCTTTCAATTAAATAATAAGCCATCTAAGAGTCTTTCTAATTTTTCTATATTTCAGAAAAATATTGAAGGCCTAAGGGTAATATTAATTTAACGGGTCTTAAATAAAAAAGAGATTATTCACAAAAACCCTTTGTTATGATAAAGAGCTTTATTGCCGTATTTATTCTTTTTTTTGTTACCCTGATATGCGGTGACAGCCCTTATAAGGATGGCATATACTCCGGGATATCCAGGTCCCATTATACTGATGAACCCTATTTTGGCATTTCGCACATTACGATTGAAAAAGGAAGGATCACCGATGTTCGTTTTTTTATCCGCGATTCTTCAAGGCACGAGTTGTTTGATGCCTTTTATGAAAAGCACTTTTCAGGTAATGATGAATATATACAACAGTGCCGGAATGATCTGAAAGGTGTCAGTTCTTATCCTGACAGCCTTATGAAATACCAGGATTCTGAAAAGGTAGATGCAATAAGTGGTGCAACATGGTCATACAATATTTTCAAGGCATCGGTAGAGGAAGCTCTTGCTTCAGCAAAAAAATAAAGAGAAACATATTCATCAGAAATGGGAAAGGATAACAGGCCGAAAATATTATTCATAGGCGGAACGGGAACGATCAGCACTGCAGTGACAGAGCTGCTGGGCAGCGAAGGCCCTGACCTTTATCTCCTCAATAGGGGAAACAGAAATGAAAGGGTACCCCAGGGTGTAAAACTGATCAAAGGTGACATCAGAGATAGGGAGAAGATCCAAAAGACGCTGTCAGACTATCAGTTTGATGTTGTGGTTGACTGGATAGCATTCACCCCTGAGCATGTCAAAAACGATGTCAGCCTGTTCAGCGGGAAGATAAAACAGTATATTTTCATAAGCTCAGCCTCTGCTTATGAAAAGCCACCGTCAAACTACCTGATCAGGGAGACAACGCCTCTGGTAAATCCTTTCTGGGATTACTCACGTCAGAAGGCTGCATGCGAGGAGCTGCTTCTTGATGAATATAAAAAGAACGGCTTCCCCTGCACTATAGTACGACCTTCCTACACATACTATAAGACTATCCCTTTTATTCTGAACAGTAAGACGCACCCATGGACAGTTGTTGACAGAATGATCAGGGGGAAAAAGATAATTGTCCCGGGCGATGGCACATCACTCTGGACACTCACTCATGCCTCCGATTTTGCAAAAGGTTTTGCCGGGCTTTTGGGAAATGAAAAGGCTGTCGGAGAGGCATTTCACATTACATCAGACGAAGTGCTCACATGGAACACTATTACAGAAGCTATAGCAGATGCCGTCGGCGTAATACCACAGATAATCCATATCTCCTCTGACTTCATTTGTTTTTATGAGCCGGAATATATCGGCGGTCTGCATGGAGACAAAGCAGTAAGTACTGTATTTGACAACAGCAAGATAAAGAAGTTCTCCCCACAGTTTTCAGCAGAGATATTATTTAAAGACGGGATAAAAGAGAGTATCGGTTGGTTCAGATCACATCCTGATTTGTGCAGTGTTGATGATGAGTTTAATAAATTCTGCGATCATCTGATTGAAATCTATGAGAGAGGGATGGTGAAATAAGCAAAGCTGCCCCTATCCCTTCCCGATGGCTATCGGGACTTCCCCCGGCGCGGGGGAAGGGTGTTCATACTATAATGCCGGTGAATAAAGTCGTTGCATGCAACGACTCTACAATTACAATTTTTCAAATGTAGGTTTGATATCCCCTTTTGCCTTTTCCCTTTCAACTTTTATCTTTTATCTTTTATCTTTTGCCTTTTATCTTTTATCTTTTATCTTTTGCCTTTTATCTTTTATCTTTTATCTTTTGCCTTACCTCTATTCAAAGTAAATTTGACTAAAACAGGTTGCAATGAATTTAACCACAAGTGAAGAATTCCTGCTTCTCGCCCATCATCCGGTTAAAGGCAGGTTCAGTATCCCTGATACACAATTATCCTACGGTATTATCGGTGCCATACTACTGGACATGTCTGTTGAAAAAAGGATTGCTATTGAAAATGAGAGGCTGGTACTGAAAAGTACAGAGAAGAGTGACAATCAGGCCATCTCTGAGATCACAAAACTGATGGCAGATGCTGCAAAACCATTTAAGGTGAGACACTGGATCTCAAAGCTTGAAAGAAAATATACCAGGTACAAGTGGATAATAATCAATGAACTTGAAAACAAAAGGTTAGTGCGTACAGAGGAGAGAAAATTCCTGGGGCTAATACCTTATCGTAAGAGTTTTCTCACAGAAACGCTTACACGTGATAAGTTAATTCTTAATATTAAAAACAGGATCCTTTTTCGCAGTTCTTCAGAAAATGAATCGATTGGTATTCTCGGACTGATAGAAGCCTGTGATATGGAAAGACTGATAACCACTGACAGGCAAGAGCTGCGGGCAATGCGGAAGGAGCTTAAAAGGATAATCAGGGAGAGTCCAATTGCCGACATCACAAATAAAGTGATAAGAGAAGTTGAAATGGAGATTTTTTCAGCCATGGCTGCTTCATCTGCTGCAGCTACGGCTGCGGCTGTCAATAACCAATGATTATCATTTTATTAAGAAAATCATATGTTTACGTCAGGTGCAAAATAAAACAGTTCTTATTTCGTTAGAAATGTAGTGGTGTTGCAGGCTTTGTGTGGGTTTTAGAGAAATTTTTATTACCTTGGATGATTGTTGCTAAACAAAAGGAAGCTGAATCCACTCCGCAAATGCGGGATTAAGTTGAATGCTTCCTGATTAAATAATGGAAAAACCTTAATAAAAACAGCTATGAAAAAAATAGTGTTGCTTTTTGTCATGTTAACCCTGGTTGTGTCATGCTCCACCTCAAAAAAGAGTTCTGACAAAACAACAGGTAATTATAGCACCTCCGCAACTGTTGCACAAGACGGCTCGTCATACGAGAAAGCAGTAATAATCAAGGAAAAAAGCGAACTGACGGGCGTTGATGCCGAATATACATGGCTCAAGAAGAATTATCCGGGTTATAAGATGAAGTCACAGGCAGTAAAAAACTACAATAAAAAACCTTACGACATTTTAACGATTCTAACTGCCAGCGGTGAAGAGAAGGTAATATACTTTGATATCTCCAATTTCTACGGGCATTTTTAGAGATTAAACATCCCGAAAACCATTTCTGGAGTGTTTTTAGTCTTGAACAGGAAGAATCGGTATTCATCAGTTGACAAAAAAGGCTTAAATTGGCGGCTTGCTACCCAGGGTAAAAGCGCATACTTTTCAAAAAGGATATGAGAGGCTTTCCCGGGTAGTTATAAAACAACAAGTCAGTTCAATAAATGTCACATCAGAGCGCATCTGCAAAATCAATACTCTTTGCATTAACTGCCAATCTGGGCATTGCCATCACCAAGACTGCGGCAGCAATAATTACAGGTTCAGGGGCAATGCTTGCTGAGTCTATTCACTCCTTTGCCGATTGTGGCAACCAGGGACTGCTGTTTCTGGGGCTTAGAAAATCAAAGAAGAAGCCAGACCAGGAACACCCTCTGGGATATGGCAAAGAGATATATTTCTGGTCGTTCATTGTTGCCATCATCCTCTTCAGTATGGGCGGTATGTTCTCAATCTATGAGGGCGTGCATAAGATAGGTAATCACGAAGGGCTCAGGAATCCTGTTATTGCTATTATTGTTCTGGTAATAAGCATGGTGCTCGAGGGTTCATCACTTTACGGGTGTCTGGTACAGGTAAAAAAAGTAAGACTTAATATGCCACTCTGGAAATGGGTGAAACAAAGCCGTCAGAGTGAGCTGCTTGTTGTGCTCGGAGAAGATACGGCAGCACTGTTTGGACTCACCTTTGCAATAGTGTCAGTGCTTCTGTCGATGGTAACCCGGAACCCTCTTTTTGATGCTATCGGTAGCATCGGCATTGGAGTATTACTGATATTGGTTTCGGCATTCATCGGCATAAAGGTCAAGGGACTGCTTATTGGCCAGAGTTCTGAAAGTGAAACACACAAGGATATTATGCAGTTTCTGCAGGGAAGAGCTGAGATTGAAAAAATATTTAACCTCATAACCATGCAGATGGGCCCGGGAATAATGGTTGCCGTAAAAGTAAAAATGAAAGATGTATCATCTGTTGATCAGTTAATTGCAAACATAAACACCTGTGAGGCAGAACTTAAAAGACACCTTCCCTCAGTCCAGTGGATATTCTTTGAGCCTGACATTACAGAATAAAATATTAAACACAAGTATATGACGTTCATTAAGAGAGTTAACAAGATAAGGCGAAACCTGCTGAGAGCTATTACACAGAACATAGGCAGCTCTGACAGTCTGAAGATAAACGGAGAAATAAACAAAGACGAGATAAAAAGAGTTTTAATATGCAGGCCCAATCACCGGTTGGGAAACATGCTGCTGATTACTCCTCTTGTGCAGGAGGTGACTGAAACTTTCCCCGGATGCACAATCGATCTCTTTGTGAAAGGTAATGCTGCCCTCCTTATATTCAGGAACTATGATAACATTGAGAACATAATCAGGTTGCCGAAAGAACACTTTAAACACCTGTTCGGGTACTTCAAAGTCTGGTTCAGCCTGAGAAGACAAAGCTATGATCTGGTTATTAATGCCGCAAAGAACTCTTCTTCGGGAAGGCTCTCTACCAGGCTGGCAAGATCAAAATTTAAGCTTTATGGTATTGACAAAGAGGTGCTCAGTCAGAAGTATTCTGATTTCAATCACCTGGCCAAATACCCTGTTTACAGTTTCAGGGAAGATATTTCTAAGCTGGGAATTGACAGGTTTGGAAAGGAGATAAAGCCACTGAACATAAAACTCAACGCTGAGGAGCTGGCCAGCGGGAAAAACATCCTGAGCCAGTATGCTAAAAAAGATGCAAAGACTATAAGCATATTCACTTTTGCCACAGGTGCCAAGTGCTACTCAAAAGAGTGGTGGGCGGAGTTCCATGACATGCTGAAAGCAAAGTATGGTGACCTTAACCTGGTTGAAATACTGCCTGTTGAAAATGTCTCCCAGATTGATTTTGCCGAGCCATCATATTACAGCAAAGATGTGCGTGAGATCTGTTCAGTAATGGCAAACACAGATATATTTGTAGGAGCCGACAGCGGAATGATGCACCTTGCAAGCGCTTCGTCAATACCTACGCTTGGGCTCTTCTCTGTGACCAACGTGAACAGCTATGATCCTTACGGTAACAAAAGCAAAGGCCTTAATACAAATAATTTAAGTAAAGAGGATATCATCGCCGAGATTGACAGAGTTCTTTTCAGCTGATCTGTACAGGTAAAACAAACTAATCTCCTTCGCGGTAATGCAAAACCAAACTGACTCAGCTGATTTAATAAGAGTTGCTGTAACATTTTTTGCTATTATGATATACCTGTTTTTTCAGGTCAGGTATTCAGAAACGCCAATAGTCAAAAAGAATTTTAAAAGATATCTCCCGCTACGTAACCTTGAGAGTGTCTATAAACCATATCTGGAGCAGTATTTCAGCTTTTATAACTCCCTCGATAATGAGAATAAGCTTATGTTTGAAAAGCGTGTACAGAGGTTTATCGACATAAAACAGTTTGTTCCGCGGGGGATTACTGAGGTGACGCCTGAGATGAAGGCAGCAATTGCAGGCACGGCTATTCAGCTTACCTTCGGATACCCCGGTGTATATTTCTCTCATTTCTGGAGAATACTTGTCTATCCCAACAGCTATTACTCATCAATAACCCACAGATATCATATGGGTGAGGTAGACATACGTGGAATGATTGTCCTGTCATGGAAAGGGTTCAGGGAAGGATTTGCAAACCCTACCGACGGGCATAACCTGGGTTATCACGAGATGGCACATGCCCTCAGGCTTGCAAACATTATTGATAATGATGATTATAACTTCTCTGATCAGAATATAATGGATGAGTTTGACACCGAAGCAAGAAAGGAGGCACAGAAAATGCGCAATGCCCCTGGTGAAGCTTCCATCTTCAAAGGATATTTTCTGCCTGACAGGTTTGAATTCTTTTCAGTTGCCGTGGAGTGCTTCTTTGAAAAACCTGATAACCTGAAAAAATACAACCCAAGACTATATTTTCTGCTTACAAGGATATTAAAGATCGATCCGTTGTTTATAAGACAACCTGAGAAAGAGAATAATATAGCCTGATAATGACAAAAAACTAATATTACTATGGCTTACAGCTCTCAGGATGGCAAATCAGTAACTATTGGAACTGTTTGCTTTCTGTTCAACAGTGAAGAAGATAAAGTCCTGTTACTTGAACGATCAGGACACCCGATGAAAGATAAGGTTACAGGTGTTGGCGGCAAGACCCATTTTGAGGAAGATATTTATACCTCATGTTTAAGAGAGATAAAGGAAGAGACAGGGCTGACAGCCAGGAACCTGAAGCTGAACGGAGTAATAAAAACCGTTTCAGAAACACTCGACAGCTCATGGATTTTATTCGTCTACAGCACTGATGACTTTTCAGGAGAACAGCAGGATTGCCCAGAAGGCAGGCTCTTCTGGTACAGCCTGAAAGAATTGCCCTGCCGGAATATGATAGGATTCATTAATGAAATACTCCCGCATGTATTGAGAGGCGGGCTCATTGAAGGAACAATCGTTCATGACGGAGAAGGGAAAGTGCTTGAGAAAAATATCAGAGTAATAAAATAGCAGCTATAACCATACAAAGAAGGCTGTAAGTTCTGCTTTACAATAAATTAATATTTTATGCAGTATCTTTGGCTTACAGGTAAAATTCATAGTGATCTGATAATAACCTTTCAAAACATATTACGTGAAAACAATTAATTACATCATCGCTTCTGCCGTGGCAGGTATCGTTCTCACGGGTTTTTGTTGGATGTCGCATAAACCCGTGATATTTTTAGTCGGAGACTCTACAATGGCAAACAAGCCTGTTCCGGATAACCCTGAGAGAGGATGGGGAATGCTGCTGCCTGAGTTTTTCACTGATCAGGTGACCATTGAAAACCATGCCATGAACGGCCGCAGTACCAGATCGTTCATTTATGAAGGACGCTGGGACTCGGTGATGACAAAGCTTAAAAAAGGCGATTTTGTTGTTATTCAGTTTGGTCATAATGACGAAAGTCCGCAGAAAACTGACAGATACTGCACGCCGGCTGAATACAGGTACAACCTTACACGGTTTATCAATGATGTCAGAAACAAAGGTGGTAACCCTATTCTCTGCACCTCAATCCAGCGCAGAAAGTTTGATGACAACGGGGTCTTTCAGGATACACATGGAGATTATCCGGGTTATGTAAGGGATATTGCATCAAAAATGAACGTGCCGCTGATTGACATGCAAAAGAAAAGTGAGAAGGTGATTGTTGAGGCAGGCGTTGAAGGATCAAAAGCTATCTTCCTGTTCATCAAACCAGGAGAGTACACATCTCTGCCCAACGGAAGAGAAGATAACACTCACTTCTCAGAATACGGCGCACGTCTTATGGCACACCTCTTCTGCGAAGGATTGGTTGAGAGTAATAATGAACTTGTGAAATATCTCAAACCTGAGTTCAGGAAAGACCGGTAGAAAGTACCTGATTTCATAAAAGCGCCATGGAAAAACTCCATGGCTTTTTTTTATACTGTAAATCACGCTTATGATTCATTGAAGCAATTAATCCGTTTTAACCTATTTTTTCTATCTTGTATGAAATCTGTTAATTGTTATTTCAATATTTGTTTTTATAAGGAATTACCATGCAAAAGTCTCTGGCAATAATGGTTGCAATTATCATACAGATTAATTGCTTTGCCCAACCAGACAAAAAAGTCATTCATATAACCGATGACCTGCAACTGGTATATCTTACAGAGAATACATGGTTACATGTCTCATACGTTAATATGCCGGGTATAGGAAGAGTATCGGCCAATGGTCTCGTCTATGTCAATGGTTCCCAGGCATTTCTTTTTGACACTCCCTGGAACGATGCGTTAACAAAAGCCCTTGTCAGCTGGTTAACAGATAGCATGAAGCTGAAGATCGCCGGTTTTGTGCCAAACCACTGGCATAACGACTGCATGGGCGGACTGGCTTATCTTAAGAGTCAGGGTATTGAGTCTTACGCAAACTGGCTGACGGTTGTGATTGCAAACTCAAAAAAACTGCCAGCACCGGCCCATAGTTTCCGTGACTCTCTGCAGCTTACACTTGGCAGCAAAAAGATAGAGTGCTACTATCCCGGGCCGGCCCACTCAACAGATAACATTGTTGTCTGGCTTCCTTCAGAAAAGATACTGTTTGCAGGTTGTATGGTTAAAAGCCTTGACGCAACTGATCTGGGAAATACAGCCGACGGCAACCTGAAAGCCTATCCGGAGACAATTGAAAAAGTGATTAAGAAATTCCCCGATGCTGAGATAGTGATTCCTGGTCACGGCAAACCCGGAGGAAAAGAGTTGTTGAGGCATACACTCGGTCTTGCAAAGAAGTAAACTGTAGCAAAAAGGTAATTAATAGAAAAAATATTCCCATGGAAAAGCCATTGCTTAATGATCCTGAAATAAGTCCCACTGATGAAATTATTTCCGGCGTGCTGGGAGAAAGCTATGATGCTTTTAACCTTCTGATGAAAACCCTCACCGGTGACAGGTATGCAATAGTGCCTGAGTGGAAATACTATAACGACGGCAAGTCATGGCTCTGCAAGGCCACCTTTAAAAAGAAGACGGTGTTCTGGTTATCTGTATGGGATGGCTTCTTCAAAACAGGGTTTTATTTTACAGAGAAAAACAGTTCTGGCATTGCCGATCTTGATATTAAAAAAAGCATTAAGGATGATTTTTACAGCATAAAAGCCATCGGCAAGCTGCTCCCGCTGGGTATTAAAATTACAGGTAAAGATCAGGTAAACGACGTGTTGAAAATTGCTGAGTACAAAAAAAGTCTTAAGTAAAATATTGATTTTTCAGTTGAGAGTTTACAAATTTTAATTTCCCGGTAAATTATGAGTTATGATTCCACCCGCCTTCATGCTGTAGATGCACTGAGAGGCTTTGCCATTGTATCAATCATGCTTCTGCATAACCTCGAACATTTTGACTTTTATTATACACCTTCAAATCTCCCGGCATGGATGGCTCCACTTGATAAAGGAATATGGGACACGCTCTTCTTTCTCTTTTCAGGTAAGTCTTATGCAATCTTTGCGCTCCTTTTCGGCCTTACATTTTTCATCCAGAGCAATAACCAGGAGAAGAAGGGAAAAGACTTCAGGGGGAGATTTGCATGGAGACTCATCCTGCTGCTCCTCTTTGGCACATTAAACTCGGCCTTTTACCAGGGAGATATTCTTACTATTTATGCAATAATTGGTTTCGTCCTGATTCCTGTGGCACGGATGAACAACAAAACTGTATTCCTGATAGCCGTGTTGTTGATGCTGCAACCCTGGGAGTGGATAAACGTTGCCTCGGGTATACTCCACCCTGCTGCCATACTCCCCAATCCAAGGTCATGGGCATATTTTGGTAAAATGGGTGAGTACATCACCGGTCCTACTATATTAAAAACACTGGCAGGTAACCTTACAAATGGCAAGACAGCTGTCTTGTACTGGACATGGGAAAATGGAAGGGTATTCCAGACCGCATCGCTTTTCATGCTTGGGATGCTGGCAGGCCGTAAGTCACTGTTCGCCTATAGCCCGGATTCACGAAAATTCTGGAAAAGGGTTCTTATAATTGCCTCAATAGCATTTGTCCCACTGTTTATTGCAAAGACAGGCGTACCCGTTTGGATCAGGAGCGTAGCTGTTTCCCGCCCGCTTTCAACAATTGTTGCATCATGGTCAAACATGGCATTTATGCTCGTGCTGGTTTCAGGATTTGTATTGCTGTTTAACTCCCAATCGTTTCACAAGGTTTTGAATATATTCTCATCATTCGGGCGAATGAGCATGTCAAACTATATTATCCAGTCTGTAATGGGATCGTGCATATACTATGGATTTGGTCTGAGCCTCTACAAATATACCGGGGCCACATACAGTCTGCTCATCGGAATAGTGCTGGCAATACTGCAGGGTCTCTTCTCATCATGGTGGTTAAGCCACTTTAAAAAAGGCCCGCTGGAAACAATATGGCACAAAGCAACCTGGATCAAAATCAGATGAAAAATCCCTGTTTTAGGTGATTCCCATTGAGAGTTTGCTTTATATTTTTAAGGGATGTTTATTTCAACTATTTAATGGAAAATCATAACTTTAGTAACTTTTATTTGCTATGAGGCAAAAATAATTTCTTTAAGAGGAAGCTTTTTAGAATGGGGATGAGCTTTGTTTCAAAAAAAACTTATTATCACAACGTTATATACAACGCTGCAAGGTCTTGTATTATCCCCCTCCTGCTTTTTCTCTTTCTTCTTCCGTCTAATGGTCAGGTGCCCAACCTGCGCATGAAATACTTTTCGCGTGCTGATGGTCTGACTAACTCGTACATTAACGAGATAACACAGGACTCGATTGGCTTTATCTGGGTTGCCACACGTGATGGTCTGTTCAGGTATGACGGATACAACTTCACCGGATACTTCTACAGGCAGAATGATGACAATTCAATCTCGGGGAACGACATAAGTTCACTCTACTACGATTCAAAAGGCAGGCTCTGGCTGGGAACAAACAACGGTATATGCTACTATAATGAAGAGTCTGACAATTTCATCCGTATTGAAGAGTTTAGACAACAGACAGAGAATCAGTCAGTGAGTTGCATTGCTGAAGACAGGCACCACAACCTTTACATCAGTATATACCAGTCAATCTTCAGATACAACGAAAAAACAAAGAAGTTTAAGCAGTTTGTCATTACAGAAGGCAAAGAGATAAACAGCTTCCTTTTTGATGATGAAAATGTTCTGTGGATAGGATGCTCAGAAAATGCCGGGTTGTTCAGGTGTAAGATAGGCAAGGAGACTGAAGAGATCCATCCTGTCACAGGCAGCTCAGATAATGTCATTAAAAATATAAATATCAATAGCCTCGCATTTGATGAAGGCAAGCTGTGGATCGCATCCTTTGGAAGCGGGGTCAGGGTATATAATACAAAAACCGGCACCCCGGTACAATATCCATATTACGGCAGCAATGAGGCAAGAGCCACAAGAATATATCTTGACAGGAATAAAAATGTATGGTCATCAGACTTCTCAGGACTGAAAGTACTCTCTCCCGGGGCAAAAGTATCTTCAGGTTACTACCCGCGTGCTAATGACCCATTCTCTATCAGGGGGTCGGCAAAAGGCATCTTTCACGACAGGCAGGGAAATTATTGGGTCTATCATGATCCGGGAGGCGTTGGCATCAGCATGCTGCTTAAAGGCTTCGCTCATTTTAATAACACTACCCAGGACTACTGGCATACCACAGACATTAATATTGTTGCCGTGCAGGAGGATAAAGATGGTAACCTGTGGCTCGGAAACTCCACCAACGGAATCGATATTTTCAACTGGCACACGGGCAAGACAATACGCTATTTTTACAATAGTGCCGACAGGTACAGTCTCGGGCAGGGAGCAACAATGTGCCTGTTTCGTGACAGCCGTGGTATTATGTGGATAGGCACATACCTGGGCGGACTGCAGTACTTTGATGCAAAGACCGGACGGTTCATCAGCTACCGCCATTACGACAGCAACCCCTATTCCATTGCCGGTAATGATGTCAGATCAATAACCGAAGATGATGATGGAAACCTCTGGCTGGCCGTCCACGGGAAAGGTGTTGATAAGTTCGATCTTAGACAAAAAAGGTTTTTTCATTTCACAAAGACACAAAACAGGCTCGCCAATAACTGGACCTACCAGGTGTTAACTGATCACCGGGGCGATCTGTGGGTCGGAACGCTTAAAGGACTCAGCCGCCTCAAAAAGGGTGAATCGGTCTTTCAATCGTGGCACTCCGAATTTACTGACTCTACTACACTTGCAAACGACTATGTCACCGTTCTTCACGAAGACAGGAACAACGTTATGTGGGTTGGTACCACGGCAGGCCTTTCAAGATTTAACACCCGAAAGGAAAATTTCACCAGGTTCACTGATATCTTCGGCGGTAACAATATATCGGGTATCCTCGACGATGACAATGACAGGCTTTGGATAGCCACTCATTCAGGCCTCTCCATGTTCGATCCCTCAACGCAGAAAGTGATCAACTTCACCTATTATGATGGTCTGGGTGCCGACGAGTATAATGCCGGGGCTATGTATGCCAACAAATCCAACGAGCTCTTCTTCGGTGGCATAAAGGGCATCGATGCCTTTAACCCGAAGAAGCTGAGGTTTAACACAGATCCACCTGAAGTATATATCGATGGCCTGAGAGTATTTAATAAAAACCTTTCAGCCGACAGCACAGGGTATAAGATTCACAAGAACCTCAGGATGGTGAAAAAGGTCACCCTGCACCATAATGAGAATATTATAACCATTTATTTCAAGGCTCTTAATTATATCAACCCTGAACTCAACAGGTACTCCTACAAGCTTGAAGGCCTTGACAAAAAATGGCATGATCCGGGATTGGCCAGAGAGGCAACATACACCAATCTCAGCCCTGGTAAATATACTTTCAAAGTCATAGCATCAAACAACGATGGCATTTGGAATACTGATGGTGCAAAGCTTCAGATTGAAGTGGTACCGCCATGGTATGCTACAATACTGGCAATCATTGTCTTTGTATTGATCACCATCGGACTGATATTATGGTATATTATCCGCAGGACGGCTTCACTTGAGAGACAGAGGCTGACGTTGGAGCAGACTGTAAGGGAGAAGACCTCAGAGCTGTCAGTTAAGAATGAGCTGTTAAAAAAACATGCCGAGCACCTCGACGAGGTAAACAAGCTGCTTGTTGAGAGACAGAACCAGCTTGAACAACAGTCTGAGGAACTGATCAACCAGTCAGAGAACCTGGCGCGTGCCAATGCCGAGCTTGAGAGACTAAATGCAACCAAAAACAGGCTTTTCTCAATCATCGGACATGATATGTCAACGCCGTTCAGCGCCATCATCGGCCTCACCGATCTGTTTGAGACCGAATATGAATCGCTGAGTGAAGAGCAGAAGCATGAGTATATAAAAGATATCAATACCTCATCCCATCGCCTGTTTGCCCTGCTGCAGAACCTGCTGTTATGGGCACGGTCGCAGGTAATGGGCATATCATGCAATCCGGTAATGGTTAATATGTCAGAGGTGATAAAAGAGACCGCTGAGCTGAGAAGAGGTGATCTGAAGACAAAGAAAGTGGGATTTACAGTAAGCTGCCCGAAGAATATAAATGCCTGGGCTGACCCTGACATGACAAAGACCATACTCCGCAACCTCTTAAGTAATGCAATAAAATTTACTCCTCAGGGAGGTAAGGTAGGAATAAAGGTTACAATGTCAGACAGCGAGGTGATCACCTCAGTCTCTGACACCGGTAAAGGCATCACAAAGGAAAAGATATCAGAGATTCTCTCAGCCGATATTGTTGAACCCGAATGGGGTACCAGCGGTGAAAAGGGCAGCGGTATCGGGCTGGCTCTCTGCCGTGATTTCATTGCCCGTAATTATGGCCGCCTGGAGGTGACAGGCGCCGAGGGCAAGGGCACAACCTTCACCTTCACTCTCCCGGCAAGCGAAGCGGTGAGCGGAGAGAGAAAAGCGGAGAGCGAAGAGCGGAGAGATTAAGGTTAAAGGCTAAAGGCTAAAGCCAGTTGACCACTCTCTGTGAATTAACATAACACCTTTCAACTTTCAACTTTCAA
>JGI20214J51088_10000205_pt1 | contig 43150 bp, 28 predicted proteins | sample WetSurMetagenome_FD_51088 | JGI IMG/M metagenome (IMG submission 51088) | reverse complement strand
ACCCTCATCCTGAGTAGAGGATGTTCAAGAATCACAAGAGCTCCATTACCCTTGTTTTCTCCGCCGATCATTTCAACCGACACTATCTTCCAGTTGTCAAGACCTGTAACAGGCTTACCATCAGCCTCAAAATAGAACTCTTCAGAACCAGGAGACAGGAATTCATCGTTTCCTTTGTTCAGAGAATAGCTTTTTAAAAGAAGACCATGTTGCCCTGAGCCCAGATGAAAAACACGTTTTATAATACCATTGTCAAGTGTAAGTACATTTCCCGAATGGGATGCAAACTTCTGACCGGCAATCATCCCTGGAATGATAACAAAAATAGTTGCTAAGATTAGCTTAATTGATTTCATAGATAAGCAATTGATTATAAATTATTCAATAACCTTTCTGTACCATGGTAATCTTGCGACAGGAACTTTAATTTCAAGTTTCGCGGGCCCTGTTACAATACTTCCATCATCGCCCTGCCATTTGCCTTCCGGAAAAACAACTTCGCGTGACCACTGCCCTTTTGCGACTACCGGTGCAACCATTATCCTGTTACCAAGCATAAACTGATCTTTTATTTCATCATATCCCTTCCCCGGAAACTCATACTCAAGATTACGCACCATTGGTTCACCTGATTTTGCTGATTCTTTAGCAATATCCATAATTTCGTTTCCCATCTGATAATGAAGCTGAGCCATGTTTTTGCAAATGTTAAGGTTCTCTTTGTTTAAAACCCTCCAGGGAGCAACTGAAAACTGCATCATAGGCATGAGTGTGCTCACCTGCGCAGATCTGACAATCAGTTCCTCGTCCAAAATGGATGTATCCTGGAACGAAGTCCATTCACCACCTCCAATCATATCAGGACATCCAAACTGATGTCCAATCAATCCCAAACCTATCATATCAGGAATTAATACACGAACATCATCCCAGGTGTGGCTTTTATCCCGTAATCTCTGTACTAGCGGCTGACCAGCCATCTTCCAGCAGGCTCGCAGCTCATTCAGAGGAAAGTCAAGTCCGAGTTTTGCGTAGGCTTCACAGTGTTCATTAGGGCTGAAATCTTTGAAGGAATAGGTACCCACATAACTTTCAGGATCTCCTGCATCAAGTTTAAATCCATCAACTCCGTATTCCTTAACCAGTTTATTCAACTGGTCCTTAAACCACTTTTCACCCTCCGGATTAGATAAATCGACCAATGCACTTACTCCGTTCCACCACTCGATTTTAGCCGGCCTGGTCTTTCCATTATCTTCAAAAATCAACATCTTCTTTTCAGCCAGTTTCCTGTAAACAGGGGAATCCGAACTAATAAACGGAACTACCCAGAGCATCACTTTAAATCCCATAGAATGCAGCTTTTCAATCATACCTTTTGGATCCGAGAATTTTTCACAATCGAAATTCCAGGTTCCATAACGGTCCTGCCAGTTATCATCAATCATGATCACACCAACCGGGAATCCATTTTTAACAATATCCTCAGCATATTTTAAGATATCTCTTTCATTCTGGTCGTATTGCAATTCAATCCATGTATTATATTGAGGGCTTGTAAAAAGCAAAGAATCAGGAGTTTTTCCAGAAGGTGGAAAAAACTTCATGCTGGCACTGAGATAAGCATCTTTAAGAGTCTCTCCCGATCTGCCTGTTATAACTTCAGCTCCTTTTGCCTCAACAAGTATCTTACTCTTTGTAATTTCAATACTCAGGGGCTTTTCACTCCATATATACCTCCCTTTATCAGAAACAAAAAGAGGTGCCGCCTGGTTTGTCTTACAATTTGCATCCTGATTATATACGAAGTTTCCATTTGTAAAAGGCGAATTGCGGCCATCAAGGACTGCTCCACCCCACCATTTTTCATTTTCCAGTATAACAAGTTCTTTTTTGGTTCCAGTTTCTTTTTTTTGTCTGCAACTTACCACAAAAACTATGCACATAACGAAAAAGATAAGAAGAGAGAAATTTGATTTCTTCATTGATAAATTTTTAGATCATTATTATAAATAGAAAGATATTATTCCAAAATGTAATCAGTTTTTTCTGTTTGTGACAGCAATTTGTCTTCTTCATTATTTCTTGAAAGATTAATACTACCTTAATTTTTCAGGAAGAGTAGATTGAAAACGATAGCTTCCGGAACTTAATTCAAATACCCTGGTATTCTTCTCTATCCTGAGGAATCTTACACCTTTGGTCTTGCTGATTAGTTTACCGGATTCAAATATACTTGCCCCTTCTTTTACCGGAACATATATAACTGCCATTGTATTTGGGGGAACCGAAACAGTAATTGTAAGATTATCCCTTTCTCTCTCCCATCTGCTACTTATCTGGCCATAAACTGACTCATAATTTGCTTTCACCCAGGTCAGGTCTCCAATTATTGCCGGTTTAATGACAAACTTTTTATATCCGGACCCTTCCGGATCAGATCTGATGCCTGCCAGACAACGGTACAACCATCCTGCTACGCATGCTCCGAACTGGTGATGACCTGAGCCATAACCGCCATATCGCGTATAAGGCGATTCTCCAAGGGTACTTGCATCTCCATTGCCCAACATGTGGAACCAGCCTTCTTTTAACATCTCCAGAACGATATCGCCATAACCCGCATCAGTAAGAGAATAAAACGCTGGCATTGTTCCGATGAAACCTGTTTCAAGTTTGTTGCCAGCAGTTTTTACGATTTCCACCAGGTTTTTAATCACTTGTTCCCGCTCACCTTCAGGCACCATATCCAGAAAGAGTGGCAGACTCTGGGCGGTCTGTGAACCAAGGGCGTAGCGTCCGGTTTCAAAGTTGTAGAACCGTTGATTAAAAGCCAGTTTAATTGATTGTGCCAGTGCATTATATTTTTCAGCATCAGACTGTTTTCCTAAAAGTGCTGCCTGGCTGGCCACCAGTTTTGCCTGGTAATAATAGGCTGCCGTAGAAGTAAAATCCGATTTTGTCTCAATACTTCCGACTCTTGGAAGCCAGTCCCACAGGCCCCAGTTCACAATTCCATCTCTGGAGGTACTGGTAAGAAAATCAGTGTAACGCCTGACTGACTCGTAAGCCAGAGCAGTTGTCTCCTTATCATTATAATCAGTCCTTAGACGCTGAACACCCAGAGCAAGACCGATACTCCACCATGGACTGTCACAGTAATGAAGCTGGGAAATATTGCCATCTCCCTGGTCACCCCAGCCACCTGTTGGAATTACAGGACCGATATGTCCATTGGGCTCCTGTGCATCAATCATGTCAATTATATGCTTTCGATATAGCTGGGAACAATCGAAAAGGTAAAAATATGCATCCTGGCAAAAGGTATCATCCCCGAGCCAATTGACTTTTTCCCGAACCGGTTCTGCAGCCGGGCCACTCCATGTGCAATCTTCCAGTGTCCGGCGGGCAGCATTATGAAGCTGGTTAAGCCGTTGATCTGAGCATTCGAAAGAACCTGTGTGCATAAGTTCGGTATGCAGACGTATGGCTGTTATATCCTCTGTAAGCGGGGCCTTGCTGAGACCACGAAATTCTACATAACGAAATGCATGGTATGTGAAATGTGGTTCGAAAACATCCCTGTCTGCCCCAGACAAAATACACTCCTGGTGTTGGTACCGGCCGTAAGTATGTGAACCGTTCGCTTTCACATCCAGCGTTCCATCTTCATTCAAAGCTTCATTGAAGTCCATTGTCACGCGTTGACCCTTCAGTCCGGAGGTCGTCCATTTCACCCATCCGGCCAGATTGCGGCCGAAATCGGCAACATAAACACCCGGTTTTGGCTCAGTAATACGCACTGGTTTGTATTGTCCATCAATACGGATTGGGGATATCAGCTGGGATGAGAGCCCTCCGAGTGGTGGTGAGACTTCCAGTGCAGGTTCCCATGCAGAATCGTTGTAACCCTGTTCAAGCCAGGGACCCGGATCTTTTCCGGCGTCAATGGTTTCACCACCCCTGATACAATTAAACCGTATTTCTCCTGTTGACCATTTCCATTTCTTATCAGATACAATAGCCGATGTACTTCCGTCGGCGTATTCAACAACCAGGTTAAGTATCATCCTGGGCGGTGTTCTCCATGGAGCTTTTTCCAACTGAAAAAGATCAGGTGTCTGCAGACAATAGAAACCGTTGCCAAGCATAACACCCAGTATATTTTCACCTTGTCTGATAAATTTACTTACATCATATGTGGCATAGAGTACCCTTCGCGTATAGTCAGTGAAAGAAGGGTCGAGACGGTGATCACCTACTCTTATGCCGTTTATATAAAGTTCATAGTAACCTAATCCACTGATATAAGCTGTAGTGCGGACCGGCCGTTTGCTGAATTGTACCTGGCGGCGTAAAAGGATTGCAGGGGCATCAGCAGGATCAATTGCTCCGGCCTCTTCCCGTTTGCCGTCGCGAAATGGTTGGCGCTTACCTGTTGGTGACCCGGGACGGGCACCTATCCAGCTTCCCTTCCAGTCATCCGCGCTTAATAATCCCATCGTCCAGAATGCTGACTGGCTCCATGGTGGCTGTTTGCCATCTTTATCCCAGACCCTTATTTTCCAATAGCACCGCATACCCGATGTGAGCTGCTTTCCTGAATACAATATCTGAACCGACTGGTCTGATAATATCTTTTCACTATCCCACAGATCACCAATATTGCGCTCAAGTTTCTCCTCACTCGATGCAACTAGTACCTGGTAAGCTGTCTGAAGTTGTCCGCGCGTTGAAGAAAGAATACACCATGATAACCGGGGTTTGACAACATCTATACCATACGGATCGGTAAGGTATTCACAGCGAAGATTAGTTGGAAGAATTGCAGAATTGGCTGTCAGATTTGTCAATATTCCAATGAAAACAATAAAGATCACCACTAAAATATGCCATTCTCTTTCATTTTTGATACAGATCTGCTCCTTCATGGTTATTTTTTGATTTAAGACTCCTGATCTTCTAATTGTTAAGAAAATATTCCAATATTTTATTTACCTGTTGAAGTCATTACAAACCAGCATTGGCTCTTTGCAGGTATTGAAACAGGAAGTTCAAGCAGGTTGTCTCTTGAAATACTGAACAAAACAGGTTTTCCGTCATTTGAAGATACCAAGGCTTTATTAGCCAGCCCTGTATAGTAGACATTTACTCTTAGTGTTTGCTTTATCGGTTCGTTAAGAGGATTATAAACCATCAGAAGCCCCTTCTCATTTCCCATTGGGTTTACATGTAAAATGGCATCAAAATCACGACCATCGGGACGGCGGATATGGATTATATCTGAATTAAGCACCTGTCGGTGATTTTTATAAAAGCTTACCCATTTGGCAACAAGTTCTTTTGTCTGCGGCGCGTCAAATAACTGAGGTCCACGGTAACAGGCCTGTACGCCCGCACCGAATAAATTTGCCAGACGCTGGCCGTAATGTGCAAGATGATCTTTTAAAGGCTCAATTGTAGCAGCCGCTCCACCACCCTGATATTCGACCAATGGAACAAACATCCAGCCCATAGACGGGGTTTTATCCCAGGTTCCATCGTAAATATTCTGCCGTTCAATAATTTCCTGCTGTTCCCTGGGCAGTGACCAGTTAGTTTCCCTGTAACCCATACCCGATTTGTTGCTTCCTGACATATAATAACAATCCGGTACATTGAGGTAGATTCCCTTTTCTCTGCACCAGATATAGAAACTTTTAATCATTTCGTATTGTTTCCATTGCGAATCTTCGAGACCATTGTGACCAGGGTGCATGTCGGAAGCACAAACATCACCCGGATAAGAACCATCGTGTTCCAAGACATCCATTCCTGTTTCCTCATAGAAGTTGTAAAGCTTTTCGAAATATTCAATACCCCATTTGCTTTGCAGGCATGGCGAATTGCCGAAGCGGGGAGATCGTCCTGCCGGCATAACTACATCATTTTCTTTGGAGATTTTCCGGCTTGCCAGAAGTGAATATCCTCCAAGTGCAATCCCCTTCGAATGTGCATAATCGGCAAGCGTTTTCATTCTGGCTATATTTTTAATATCAGTGTCTTCAAGGTTAAAACCACTGCCAAAGGTCATGATCACCATTTCAAAACCGACCTCTGAGCACTGGTCAATTGCCTTTTTTACAGATTCATCATCAGCATTTCTTACGTGCATAAGGATGGGATTCTCCTGAACCCATGGTGCCAGCATCCGGTATAATCTGCGGGTAGCCAGACCTTTCCGTTCACGATCCCAGCTATCGTTAAGCATTTCCCATGTTCTGAAACTCTCAAATATTCCGTTTTGTTTTACCTCCTGGGCCGGACCAATCTTAGGGTACACTTCAAGCAGGCATGGACTTTTTAACTCATAATTCACCTGTGTGGTATATGCAGGATCAGTACTCCAGGAAACACTTGTTTCCATTACATTATCATCGCTCATCCCACCAAAACGATAGTCAGTTTCTACAGTGATATTAGGAATTTTCCAGTATGTCTTAGAGTCAACCGCACTTTCCGATTCGGTACAAGCAAGTATTTCGCTCTTGAAACTATTTATAATTAACTGTTGCCCCGATCTGTTTTCAATCGTTAACCATTTGCAAAATATCGGTAGTCCATCGTACAATTCATAATGAATTTTTATAGTAACATCTCTTAAGTATTCGAAATTCTGGCTGCTTCCTTTTGTCAGGGCCAGGCTGGAAATCATTTTATCAGATGCTTTATAGCTGAAAACCAGCTGAAGACCGGAAGCGGGCCAGGCAACATCATCAGAAAGCCATTCCTTATGCTTTTTCCATGGAAAGCGCTCACTGACAGGCATCACTTCATAAGAAGTCATTTGAAATGCCGAAGGGTCTGCGGTAAGCGAAGGATACCATTCAGGCAAAATGTAATTCAAAATTTTCTGTCCGTTAAGACCACCAACAACGAAGTTTATACCATTTAATTTTATTTCAGCCTCAGGTTTTACAGCACGAAGAAATGATTCTCCGGTATGGATATTCTCAAGTTCAAATGTAGCAGTATTAGGCTGAAGCCTGAATGTACGCGAAACAAGTCCGTTTGAGAATACCAGGTCTCCATATTTATCCAGGTAAACCGATGAGACTGAATTCACCTTAGCGACAAGCCAATCCTCTTTAATTGCTATTTTTTGCTTATCATACAGTGGTAATGATTTTTCCTGAGAAAAAATATTCACTGCCGGACAAAAAATTATTGAAACCAGCAGGAAGCGACGAATGATCAGATTCATAATAATGTCTATAAAACGTTTTGTAAATAAGAGAAAAAAACGAAATTATCCCGGGTCTGCTATACTCTTCATCCTCAAGGCTATATCATTACAATACCGGGGTGTTAGAAGAATAAGATTACCTCCATTCCACTTCAATACGGATGAGTTGATCAATTCACCAGATGATGGATTAATCCATTCTATTTTATATGGGCGGGCGGGCATATTCTTTATGCAGATTGAGTCTTCAAACCATCCGGTGATAACATTGAACCGGTTGGCTGTAGAACCCTGCGGCCATTCATCCCATTTTCTACTCCCATGAAAGAAATAAAAAGCATATTGTTTCCCTGGCTCTGAAATTCCCTTTACCAATGCTTCCGAAGACGGGAGGCTGAAATCAGTGAATTTTGCCATTCTGATAAAATCCAGGCTATGCATAAACTTTTGTAAAACCTGCTTTTGTGGTAAGATTATTTTCCTGGTGTCTGTCCCTGTTGCGGTTGGATTATTTACAGAAAAGTCACTGTTTAAATGAATTAATCCCGCCAGCCCTCCAAGCATACCATACCATCCTTCAGCACGTGTCTCTTCAATGGGATTTGAACCATACCAGAAAGGATAATAATTGGTTTCGACATTCACAATTGGTTTATTATCGCTGTAATCATTATTCAGGGTATTATCCATTGGTGAAATGTATTCTGTGGGGATCCAGGAAGTCCGCTTATCTCCTGTAAAATCAGGAGAAGCACTGTTGGCAGTCTCTCCATATAAGTGCCGGTATTTGTCAATGCTGATGAGAGCATCCAGCATTACACTGTTCCATTCATGTGAATCCTGTTTTTGCATTTCAGGCTCATCCGAGATATCATATATAAGGTTGTCAAACAGGTAAAGTTCCATTGCGATCTTCTTTACATATTCCTTCTGATATTTTACCAGTTTCTCATCGGTCATTGTGGTATAATGTTGAAATTCACAATTACCAACATCCTGAATATTGTTGGAATGGAACAATGGTTGCATCATCCACCTGTCGGTATACATGCCATTGAAGAAAGCAACCTCAACGATAATATTACGGACTGATGCCTGATAAACAAAATCAATAAGACGTTTGAAATATCCCGGATCCCATTTATTCAGATCATATTTATAACCGCCAATTAACTGATTTGCTCCGGGAACTTTTGTTTTAGCCCATGGCAAAATAAAACGGTCAGGTGCGGGTCCGAGTGGATTACCTGCAATATATGAATCCTTTATTTCAACATATCCCCCGGGATAAATTCTTGTAAGGTTCATGCCAAATTCCTTCAATGTATTCAGATAAGCGATATAGTCAAAATCGAGATTTATCACAGCTCCGTAATGATGGTCTGAAGTAATTAAAACCAGAGGCTTCCCATTGTAGATGAAATAATGGGGATTATCGGGATGCTTACTTATCGGTGTGGCGGATATGATCAAAATATAACAGACAGAGAACCCAAGACTATAAATTGATTTAAGTATTATTCCCTTCATTGTTATTGTGTATATCGTAAAATTTGGTTTTAAATAACAGATTGCAAAAGATTACGGGAAGCAGGTAAATGATTCGTCCTGGACCTCAAAATACGGGATATATTCGAAGCTTCTATTTCCGTTTAAAATAAAATGCAGAGGTTTACCGACGACTGGTTTAAGACTTTTTATTAGCTTCTCTGCATCTATTTGCAGACTCAGATTCTCATTCTGACCATTGATGTTCACATATGCCATAAGTATCGGTCCATACTCCATTGCATAGCGTTCATGTGCCGGATCACGCTCCTCTCCTGTATACCTCGTCATTCTGAAACCCATCGGGAGGGTAAAGGAAATTGAATCTCCTGGTTTCCATTCCCTGCTCAAAGTAACATATGTTCCAGGCTTACCGGAAATAACTTTTTTACCGTTTATCAGGATCTGCATATCACTTACAGCCCACGATGGAACACGGATCCTTATTCTGGAATTAACAGGTTTATCGGGATTCACAGATATAAGCACATTCTTATCATAAGGAAATTGTGTAACCATTTTCAATGACATTGTACCTGTTTGCGTTGAATAACCGATAGTTGAAGATGCAAATAAATCAATGTATACGCCATCACCGGCGACAGAGTAAATGAATTCCGGAAGGGCGCCCATCATCCTGGTACCCTGACCTTCGCAACAGGTACTCATACTGAATGGTTGTCGGTTATTCAGATCTTTATGATCCGTAAGGACAGCATGGTACCGGATACCCGTTGCTCCTACCTGATTAGCAATCAGGTTATTGTAAATTGATTTCTCTATTTCAGTCACATACTTTTCTTCTTCCGGGTTTAATAGATGAAAGCGCTGATTCAGGAAAGCCCAAAAAACGCTGCCGCATAACTCTCCGGTTGAACGGTGCAAATAATACGATTTAGGAGGATAAAGGTCTGTTCCTTCACATATTGCAATTGATCCACCAACATGTTCCCAATTATTATGATAAAGATCCCATCCACCCGATGCAGCATCAAGGTATTTCTTAGCTCCTGTTGCCCGGTAAAGATCGAGATATGGTTCAATTGCAGTAATAAGATAATTATGAGGCCTGTCGTATGGATATAACCATATGGCTTTTTCCTCTCTGGCGGCTAATTGTTCCATCCAATAATTTTCCTGGAAATATTGCTGTATTACCTGAATATCCTTTGGTTTCCCCACCGGTGTAAAATATGTTCTGGTGCTTGGTATTATTCCCTGGGAGCCCTGTCCCGCACGTCTGAGCATTTCAGGAAGATAGCATGAACTATTGAACCAGTCATAGAAACCACGCAACAGGGGAAATGCCTTTTTGTTTCCTGCATACCCGGCTTCAATGAGTCCATGAGTAACCCAGGATCTTGTGTATGCTCCGTACTCACCTGAAAAAATCCTGTTTTTCGGATATCCCATTATATAACCATCGGGTTCTTTGCATTCATTAATTACATCGACTATCTGGTCCATCCTTTTTCTAAGTTCTGCATTCTCCATCCAGCGCAAAGTATTGCCTGCTCCCATAAGGAAACGGCCTGCTTCCTGACCGGGCAAATCCACAAACCAGAAATTATTCAACCTATCCTCCAAAGGTTTTACTTGTTTTCCCGCTTTAACGTAGAAATTTCTGACCAGTTCGTCAAGAGTGAAAGAGGTCATCAGGTAACTGATATTGTTTTCCATGGTTTTTTTGAATAAACCATCACCCAGCAGTACTCCTCCTGTGGGGGTTTGTGCCTTGTATGGAACAGGACTCCATTTGTCGAAGGGTATAACGTTTCCCGGATTATCAGTGACGACTCCTTCCCCCTGAGGTCGGGGAGGTCGGGTTAAAACGCTGATACCAAGGTTTCCCGACTGAGAATCAGAAGCAGGACACCCCTCTGCAATATCTTTACCATCGGATAGAATAACAAATTTAGTCAAAGCCAGCTTTTTCTGCCTGAGCCTCACTGCAGTCAATCGTACATATCTTCCATTTACTTCCTTTCCTGTAAAGCTGCAGACCATATCGTAAGGATCTTTAAAATCTTCTTTGGTCTGGTCCTCGTACATTACAGATACTCCGAATACGGGATCATCTGATACCTCTACTCTGAATCGCAGTGGAAAACCTTCGGATTGGACATAACCCCAGGGAGTAACTTTTGGAAGGAGCTTGATACCATCTATTTTTTTCCTGGCTCCCAGATCAATCTGAACCCAGCGGATCTCATCATCTTTCTGGGCTGGTTTAGATTCATATGCAGCAGTAAAGAACCGCGCCACACGCTCAATTCCCATAGAAGCATCATTGTACTCATCTTTCGTAACATATTTTATCTGGGAATCAACAGGAAGAAAACCTGTGAGAGCTAAAGATAAAACGATAATATGTTTCATTGAAACATTTGATCTGGCATTATGAGAAGTTTTCATTATAATGATTTATAGTTTTATTTAACTCTTTCAATGATTTCCATACACATGCGGCCATTGTGATAAGGACATACCCAGAATCCACCTTTGTCACCTCTGCCAGGAATACCTGATTCAGAGACAGAACTGAACCAGCCACCTGACTTATTATCAACAAGATGAGTTTTAGTATAGTTCCAGCAATTAATTGCATTATCGAGATATTTCTCGTTTCCTGTCAATTCAAATACATTAAAATAACCCACTATGGTCTCGGACTGCACCCAGTAACTTCTTTCACTCCCCAAATGACCGGTCGCAAGGTCTTTTTCATATACCATACTGCCATCAGGTTGAATTCCTTCAGATGCAGCATTGGCTATTTTTATGGATGCTTCTTTAACCTGTCCAAGCAATGCCTGATCTTTTAAAAGATTGGCTGCTTCGCAAAGAAGCCATGAAGCTTCAATGTCATGACCATAAGAATCTATTTTTGAAGTGCTGTTCCAGTTTTTGTCAAGAAAACAGATCAGATGGGAAGTTTTCTTGTCAATGATCTTATCCAGAAATATTTCAACAAGGTTTTTTAAACGGTCAGCCATTCTTTTATCGGGACATACCCTGTAAAGATTAGAATATGACTCCATAAGATGAAGGTGAGTATTCATCGTTTTTTCATCATTTATCGTTGTTTCTCCTATAAGCTTGTCATGTGTTCTCTTCCAGTCCCGACTGTAAACTTCAAAATAGCCATTAGATTCCTTATCAAGAGCATATTTTTCAAGAGATTCAAAGATATCCTTTGCTGTTTTAAGAGCCTCTTTATCGCCGGTAGCCTTATAATATTCAGCCATACCATAAATAAAAAAGGACATAGTATATGTCTGTTTCCTTGTATCTGAAGGTTCTCCTTTAGAATTAACGCTCCGGTATGCTCCACCATATTCCTTATCAATAAAATGAGTCATTATATAGTCCTTAGCCCGTGTTGCCAGTCGCAGATATGCAGTGTCTTTACTAATACGGTAAGCAGATGAATATGTCCAGAGGATCCTTGCATTTAGTATTCCTCCTTTTTCAGAATCCGGTGGAACATTATCTTTATTATCTATCCGGCCAAAGAAACCACCATTAAGATTATCGACCATTCTGTTTGACCAGTATGGCAGGAGGTTTTTTGTTAGGTTGTCTGATACTTCGGATTTGAGCTTTTTTATCCCGGATAAAGGATCATCTTTCCGAGTTCCATTATCATTAGCTGAACAAAAATATCCATTGATTAATACAACAATTATAAGAAATGTACATCTTTTCATTTTCCGGATTTAATTACGATTTAATTTGTCGGTCTGTTATATGTAAAATACATTACAGGCAAGATTTAGTAAATAAATATTGCCAATGCAAAATACAAAGAAATACCGGAATTAAAAATGCAGAAGAGATGAAATCAATATACCTCAAAGGTCATAAAAGTTCATTCAAAATTCGACATGAAATAAAAAGCAATTCTATTCCTTTGGCAGCTTTGAGGAACCGGGCAGTTATTTTTCAAGTATCTTTTTCAGATTCAGCAAGCCCTTATCAAGATCCTTTCCTATCATTTTTTCCATATTCATGAAAAGTAACATCAGGTTCATCGGATATTTCATCTTTCCATTGAAAATCCATTGAACCTTTGACTGGTCCTCAGTTACAGAAACTACGGACATAGAGGCATAGCTGGTTGACTCAAATGGTTTTATAAAACGGATCTCATATTCAATTCTTCCCTCCTCATCAACTTTCAGTATCTCCTGTTCACCCTTTCCAACATTTTTGTTTTCGCTTTCCCATGCTGAAACGAACCCCGCTGTTCCGTCAGTACCTTTGAATTCCTTTTTCATATTTGGATCCATGGTTGCCCAGACACTGAAATCATTCTGATTCTTAAGAAGTTTTATATAGTCAAAAACCACAGTTTTTGGTTTGTTTATAACAACTTCGCTTACAACAGAATACTCTTTTTTCATGAACAGTCCAATAACCAGTAACAGAGCAAGAATGCTCAATACTATGATAATAATTGAAATTAATATTTTCATAAAAGCTTTTTTTTTACATAACAAAATGGGAACCGATATGTTCGATATGGTTCAAGTTTTAGTATTAATGGATTTAACAACCTGGATGGATTTCTATGGTGCCAATTTATAATCAGGACTAAAAGTTAACAGTGGATTAAATCCGGGCAGTTCAGCTGGCACGGATTGAAAATCCACGCCAGCTACAATGATTTCTCCGTTGGCACATGTCTGCGCCAGATACTGCGAGCCTGACTTTATGAAAAGAATCTCTTCTCAATATCAGGGTCCGGCATCATGCAAGACTCTGTTTTTCCAAAGATTCTGTATCTGTTCCTGGCAATGAGATTATAAAAATAGTCTCTGATGAATTCAGGGATAATAATAAATCCATAAAATAAACTCCAGATCCCGCCCATATCTTTCAAAAGACAGAGAATTGCTGATGATTTAAGATGGAGTTTTTGGCCGGTAATGTAAACAACTGTGTCTATATCATCTGCTCTCAAATCAAATCTTTGAAGTAAAGATTGTCCTGCAGGAGATTGCAACTGAGCAAACGTAATTTTTGCAGATCTGTCTCTTCTGATAACGAATTTAACAAGCCTGCTGCACAGAATACAAACACCGTCGAATATTAGTATCGGTCCGGTTGTTATCATAGGAATGAAAACAAATTACTGAAAACAAACTATGGAGATGGCAGAGGATTTGGACTCTTTAGACTTTTACTTAATTTATTCCAATTACAGCATCCAGGCCCTTTGAAGTCTTTAAAGCATCTGTCGCAAAACACTACAGGTTTACCAAATCATCTTCTTGCATTTCTTCGGTCAGGAAGAAGTACTTTAGGGGTAAAAGATCTCGGACGATTATGATTTCCCCGTTGCATTTTAGGTGCTTTTACTGGATTGTTGTCCATTAAAGGAAAAGGATGGTCATCAATGACCTGAATCTTTTTTGTAATCAGTCTTTCGATATCCCACAGGTATGCCTTTTCCTCTGCATCGCAGAATGAAATAGCAGTACCATTTGCTCCTGCCCTGCCTGTCCTTCCAATCCGGTGAACATATGTTTCTGAGATATTAGGAATCTCATAATTTATTACATATTCAAGATCATCTACATCAATACCTCTAGCTGCGATATCGGTTGCTACCAAAACACGTGTTGTCTGCGACTTGAAATTTGAGAGTGCCTTTTGCCGTGCGTTTTGTGCCTTATTACCATGAATAGCTTCAGCACTGATATTCTTCTTGTGCAGTACCTTTACAACTTTATCTGCACCAAATTTAGTGCGGGTAAAGACCAAAGCTGTTTTAATCTTTTTATCCTTAAGTAACTCAATTAATAATGAATTCTTATTTCCTTTGTCGATGAAGTAAACAAACTGGTTAACTATTTCAACTGTTGTTGCAGAGGGAGTAACTTCCACTTTTACAGGCTTATAAACTATAGAACCTGCCAGCTTGACAATCTCCGGAGGCATAGTGGCAGAAAAGAAAAGTGATTGTCTTTTTTGAGGAAGAACTGCAAGCAACCTTCTAACATCATGTATAAAACCCATGTCAAGCATTCTGTCTGCTTCATCAAGAACAAAAATCTCAACATCCTTCAATGAGATGAATCCCTGGTTCATAAGATCCAGTAGTCTCCCGGGTGTTGCAATCAGAATATCAACTCCTGACCTTAAAGCGTTTGTTTGAGGATTCTGATTAACTCCTCCAAAAACTACAGTGCAGGATAATCCGGTATAGCGGCCATATGCTTTAAAGCTCTCTTCGATCTGTATTGCAAGTTCCCTGGTGGGTGTAACGATCAGACTTCGTATTTTTCTCTTTTTGTCGAATGATTTGTTTTTGCTTAATAACTGAAGAATTGGAACAGCAAAAGCTGCTGTTTTTCCCGTACCTGTCTGTGCACAACCAATCAGATCAGTTCCCTGAAGAACAATCGGAATAGCCTGCACCTGGATTGGTGTCGGTATTGTATAACCTTCTTCTTTCAATGATTTAAGAATTGGCTCAATAATGTTCAATGATTCAAAATGCATAAATAATTTTTAAGTAAAAAAATGTGAAATAAATACAGCCTTGTAATGGCGGGGATTATTCCTTGATTAAAATCGGTGCGAAGATACAAAAAATAGACCAGCATTTCATGTTCTAATTGTAAATTGCTGATAATTAATGAGAAACCGCAAGTCAAAAGGAATTTAAGGACTTAATCTTTCGTCAGTTGAACAGTTAATCTGATTCCATCCTGATAAGATGTAGGTTTGAAATTAAACCTCTTCTCAAACTTAGATGAATCGAAAAAATAATTTCTGTCATATTGGTACATCATTTCTGGCATCTCTTTCATTATTGGAATAAAAAGTCCCAGTATTTTAATAAACCACAAAGGCATTACAAATACTTTGTTACCAGCGTTCAACTCTTTTGCAAAAACATATATGAATTCTCTGCCTGTAAGAGTGTTTTTATCAGTAGGCAGATGCCATACCTGGTTATAAGCATGTTCAGTATTTCCAAGCAATGCTGTTGCCTTTGCAGCATCAGGAGTATAGGTAAAAGAGTGTTTTCTATCAGCACTCATAAACCAGTTGGCTCTTTTCCCTTTCTTCAGATTTTTGAAAACTGTTTCATGTACAAAGCTTTTCTCATTATCAGGGCCATAGAAATCCGCAGAACGGGCAATCAGCGCCATTAGCTTTCCTGCTTTAACTTCATCCATCAACATCTGGGCGATCTGCTTCCTTACGGCGCCTTTCCTGCTCGGCGGATTAATCACAGATTCCTCAGTCATATGGGGAATAGCATTGATATCGTACATATAGACATTGTCAAAAAAGACGAGTCTGGCATTATGCTTAATACACGCATTTATTGTAGCCCTCATCAATTTGGGCCATTTATCTTCCCATACTTCAATCTTATAGTCAAATCCAACAACCAGATAAACCACATCTGATCCTTCGACAGCTTTATCTACCACTCCGGGTTGTGACAGATCTGCGGGGAAAAGTTCGTCCGATTCATTTACTTTCCTTGGGTTACGGCTGACAAGTCGGATTTTATCAGTGTAACTTCTTAATTCTTTTGCTAATACAGAACCAATCGTTCCGTTTGCACCCAATATCGTTTGCATATCAGTAATTATTTAGTTCAATATTTCTTTGCCTGCATCCTTCTTGCAATTTTCACAACAAGAGACCTTGGTGCAAATCTTACAGAAGTAGCCATTATAGTATTCTTCAATCCATGAATTGCAACAGTTTTCCCTTTCATCATAGCTTTGTATCCGTACTCTGCTACTTCCCTTGATGTTGGAAAATCATTTCCTTCAAATAACTTGCTGTCCTGCATGGATGCAGCAGCCTGAAATCCGCTATGTGTAGCTCCCGGACAAAGAGCCGTAACAGTTATTCCGTTATCACATACTTCGTTATTAAGAGCTTCCGAGAAACTAAGAACGAAGGCTTTGGTGGCGAAATAGACCGACATTGTCGGACCTGGCTGAAATGATGCTGTCGAAGCTAAGTTCATAATCCTGCCACTGCCCCGTTTAATCATCTCCGGTAAACATAGCCACGTTAGATGAGCAAGTGCAGTTATATTGAGATTGATCATTTGTTCCTGCTTGTTCCAGTCACTCTCTGCAAAAAGTCCGAAATCACCGAAACCAGCATTATTTATAAGATAATCAACTGAAATATTATTCTGCTTTATCTCTTCATAAACCTCTTTAGCTGCATCCTGAAGCGACAGATCTTTACCAATAGTATAAACCTGTATTTTGTGCTTCTCTTCGAGTTCTGCTTTCAGCTTTTCCAATTTACTTTTATCTCGTGCTACTAGAACCAGGTTATCACCATTCTCTGCGTGCACTCTGGCGAGCTCATATCCTATTCCGTTTGATGATCCTGTTATTAATGCTGTTTTACTCATTTGCTACAATAATATTTAGTATGTTTTGCGTCAAAATTACCTGATTTTATATAACATAGAAATCCATAGAAAGTTCAATGAATTCAACGGTATAAAGGCCCAAGGCGTAAAGGTGAAACAATAGAAATGCGCAAAATAACTCCGAAATCGTGAAGAAATAAGGAGTGGCAGAAGAAGAACATTTTATTTAAATCAGGAATACTATTCAGATTAAGTATCTGCATGAGTTTAAAGGTCTGCAGGTTCCCATGAAACAATCTGTCTCATGTTCCCCAAATACCTGAATCGAATTTACAGGCAAAAGATCCCATGAAATAAACTTACCTGATTCAATTATATGAAACAGGCCATTATTCAGCATTACAGAGATATTGTAAAAATCTGACTGAAATGGCTGCCTGTACAGCTTTGCCTTTATCTCCTTTCCTGTCAGGTATGCTACCCGTGACAGTCCCATTTCAGCCAGACTTACACTTGAGGGAACAGGATGGTCAAACATCGATGCATATACAATCTGAAAATCTTCGGCCCTTGACTCTATCCATTTTTCTCCTTCATGAAACGATTCAATATCAATGAGTCGATCTCAGTCNNTGACTCTATCCATTTTTCTCCTTCATGAAACGATTCAATATAATGAGTCATCTCAGTCAATATACCTTTCCAGGAGTTATCTTGTTCGAAAAGAAAACTGATAGCAGCTAGAGTTGCAGCGGCATCAAATAAAAAGCTCTGCTTCTGCAGTACATTATTATAAAATGAATGTCCGAGGGTTGTGCCATCCCAGAACTTTTCAATAATGTTGTGCATAACCAGAGAAGCTTTAGATTCAAGATCGTGGTTGCCCAGCAGACGGCCAGCCTGAATCAATGCTATAACAGCCAAAGCATTTAATCCACAAAGAATTTTTTTATCACATGAGGGTTGTTTCCTGATCTTTCGGATATCAAGTAATTTCTTCTCAATTTCATTCAGAGGGTTGTCATTCCTCCTGATAAGATGATTCATCCCTTCGAAATTGCCTTCTTTTTGAACATAATATGTTTCGGAGAAAATTTTAAATTCTTCAGGAAGAAGATTATTTTTAAGTTCTTCATAGCTCCAGAGGTAAGTTATACCCTCTTCATGCTCTGTATCAGCATCATGTGCAGATATATATAATCCGTTAAATTCAAAACTCTCCTCCAGGCACGAGATAATTCTTTCAGCCATTGTTTTATACTCCACCTTACCTATCACCCTGTAAGCAAGGGAATAACACCAGATTGACATAGCCTGATCATAGAGCATCTTTTCAAAATGAGGAATCGTCCATTCCCTGTCAACACAATATCTGAAGATTCCACCCTGGAGATGATCATTTAGTCCGCGCAGACGAATTGCATCAAGAGTTTTGACACAAACAGATTCTATATAATCACTCTTTTTAATACTGAGCTTATATAAAAGATATAATAATGACGAGTGAGGAGGAAATTTTTGTCCATTGCCAAAACCTCCATTTTCTTTATCATAGTATGCGGTCAGTACGCTTTCCATTGATGATTCCTCAGCAACAGGAGAAAGGTTTTCCACAGATCTGAACGGTGGAATTTTCTTGTTGTTCTCCAATATAAATTCATAAACTTTCTCAGCTACCGATAATAACGAAAGCATCGAGTCTCCAGAAATGACAGGGGCATATGTAAGGGCAAATACCGGTCGCAATCCTGAAGTAAGGAAAACATTGAGAGGCCAGCCTCCATGACCATTCTGACTATTGATAAAATCCATTAAAAACTGATCAATATCGGGTCGCTGTTCACGGTCTATTTTAATACAGATATAATGTTCGTTAAGGTAGCTGGCGGTCTTTAGATCTGAAAATGCCTCAGAGGCCATAACATGACACCAGTGACAGGTTGCGTATCCCACAGAAACAAAAAGTGGTTTTTGATTATCAGTTGCATACTTAATCAGATCATTGCTCCATTCCTGCCACCAGACAGGGTTAGAAATATGCTGAAGAAGATAAGGCGATGATGATTTATCCAGATTATTCCGGTTTATTAAAGTCATATATGTTTTCTTTGAGGTTATATACTTCAATTTCTATCCAATTTAACGGACGCAGTAATTTCCTCATTTTGGATTTAACTCTCAATTATAACGATCAGAAAACTCATTTGTTCAGTAAAAATAATATTGAATATCTGGTGGAATATGCGATTAAAGATGTCCGTGATATTTGCAGAAGTAGAGAAATCCTATACAGCTTTTTGTTTACTAAAAAGAAACAATATAACTTAGCATTGCACAGAACAAATAAAATCAATAAAAATATGAATATAAGTGACTGCATTAAATTCTCAAATGAAAACCCGATTTGCTATCTTGCTACGATAGAAAACGACCAGCCCAGGGTCCGTGCACTTGGATTCTGGTTTGCTGATGAAACAGGGTTTTATTTCCAGACAAGCTCAATTAAAGAAATTCCTAACCAGTTAAAAAATAATGCTAATACTGAAGTTTGCTTCTACAAACATGAAGGTATGATTGGAACAATGCTCAGGATATCGGGTAAAGCAGAATTTGTTTATGATGCAAAACTTAAAGCAAAGGCACTGACTGACAGACCTTTTCTGAAAAATTTCGGATTAACCGTCGATAGTCCGGGTCTTATCCTTTTCAGAATAGCTCACGGACAGGCCCATTTCTGGAAAATGGAGAATAATCTGAAACCAAAAGAGTATATTGCATTTTAGGTTTTTCGCTTTAATCAAATCCTGCAGCAGGTAATCATTATAATTATTCATACCATACTGCCAATTCTTGAAATCGATGAAATATCTGTATTCATTTTCAATCGCTTTTCTGGCATATACACTTACTCTCAATGCCCAAAAAGAGGGTCTTGGCTCGATAAATAAAACCGACCTGAGAGCCTATATGAATTTTTTTGCATCCGATTTACTGGAAGGGCGTGAGACGGGTACACGGGGAAATGATGCAGCTGCACTTTACATTAAAACGAGCCTCATGAGATTGGGTCTTAAACCCATTCCTGAAACAGGAGATTTTTATCAAAAAATTCCTCTTACATCTTCAGAAATAAAAAAGAAGGATACATATCTGAAAGTCAGAATGAGTACAGGGGATACAGTGTTAACTACTGATTCATTAGTATACTTATCACCTCCCTCAATAACTACTGATCTTTCAGGGAAAGTGGTCTTTGTCGGCTTTGGTTATGAAGACAGGAACAGTGGTTATGATGATCTGAAGGATGTTGACCTGAAAGATAAAGTTGTTCTTATCATGACAGGAAACCCTCAATCTGCAGCCCAGGATGAAAAGAATTTGATATTTGACACTAGTCTTGAAGAACCTAAGTTGATGTCGGTTTTAAGCAAAGAACCAAAAGCCATTCTTTATGTTTATAATCCGACTAATAAATTTCATGATCCATTTGCCTCAGGCCTTTCAGACATGGGGCTTGCCACTGTGGGAAACAAAATTATCTCACTCAAAAACAAGGAAATTCCATCAATTCCTTTCCAGATTGTATTTATAACTCAATATGCTGCAGATATCCTATTGAAATCAACAGGTTATAATCTAAAACAGATGCAGGAGAAGATCATCGCTTCCGGCAAGCCTGTCTCTGTTGAATTACCCGATATTATAGTTTCTTTAAACACTTTTATAGAATCAAACGATTTCTACAGCCCTAATGTAATAGGAATTGTAGAGGGATCCGATCCAATGTTGAAGAATGAATGTGTGATCTATTCTGCTCACTTTGACCATGAAGGAGTTGATGACAAAGGAGAAGTTTTTAACGGGGCTGATGACAATGCATCAGGATCGATGGCTTTGCTCGGAATTGCCCAGGCATTCATGTCCCTGAAGAAAAAACCATCTCGGACAATTCTGTTTTTATGGGCAAACGGTGAAGAAAAAGGATTGCTCGGTTCAGTATTTTATACAGATAATCCTGTAATACCAATGGAAAATACCCTGCTGGACATAAATCTGGATATGGTAGGGAGATCGAAGATGCCTTCTGATACAGGTAAATTCATGGGATTTGATCTGACGATAACCCGGAAAGGCGAGATACTTTTATATACAGATCAGGTGAACCCCGAACTGAACAATATACTCTCCTCCTCATCGAAGGAGGCAGGAATCAGGATAATAAACATGGGTAAAGACCCGCAGATAGGAAGCAGCGACTATGCCAGTTTTATGGCAAAAGGTGTACCTGCGTTGTTTTTCAACTCAGGGATTTATCCTGACCTTCACACAATCAGGGATGATTTTGAAAATATTGATTTCGATAAAATGGAAAAAGTATCAAAAATGGTATTCCTTATTGGCTATAATTTTGCAAACCAAAAAGAGAGGATTAAATCAACTGATCCAAAATGACCGGACAGAAATTATTGAAATCCTTAACAGAAAATAGCTGACCATAATTACTTGTTAATAATTGATGTGCCATGAAAAATATTTTTTGGTTTGAATATTATTGTTTCATAATTTTGATAATGTAAATAGCAGCTCTCAAACGGGTAAATACCTTACCCTGTTGCATTTTGTCAAGATAGGAAAAAATCAGTTCATGATTATTTCCTGTTTCCGGATAATTGGATTGTGGATATGTATAAATAACATATCTGTTTGTTTAAAACTTTTTCAAGGATCTCAAAATGCTAAAAACACATCATTTTAAATTTCACATCAAACGACGTGAGTTTCTGAAAACTACTGCACTCGCAGGAGTAGCGGTTGCTCTTCCCGGAATCAATGTTATTGAACAGGATACCGAGGTAATAAATGGCTGGTACGAACGTCTGGCTGAATCCTTAAACAAACTTCCTAATTCATTTCCCAGGACGAAATCAAATATTGAAATCAAACTCCTGAAGAAAATTTTCCTTCCGGAAGAAGCTAACCTTGCAGGCCAGCTTACCGGATCATATGAATCTGTGGAGGTTATTGCCAAACGTACTGGACTTCCTATGGAGGAAACAGCTCAAAGGATGAAGGGTCTGCTTGAAAGGTCATTTGCATGGGGAGATGATAACGCAGGAGTATACAGGTTGTCTCCATTCATTGTAGGCATCTACGAAAGCCAGCTTCCCAGGATGGATCACGAACTAGCTCATCTGGTTGAGGAGTATTTTCATCAGGGCGGAGCTGAGATTATGAAACCCCGGCCTGCAATTCATCGTGTAATTCCGGCACAGAGTGCAGTTAAATCTGAATGGATACTCCCTTATGATAAACTTCGTGAACTGCTTATCTCATGCAACACATTCAGGGTCAATAACTGCATATGCCGTGTTCAACAAGATCTTGAAGGAACTCGAAAGTGCACATTTCCACTGAATGTAGAGCTTATTTTTTACAAAGGAAAGGATTCTTCAGATCCCCCTGTTGCACCCTATATCACAAAAGAAGAGGCTCTGTCAGTACTTGACAAGACAGAAAAAATCGGACTTGTTCATACAGTCAGGAATGTGGCTCAGGGAATTTTTTATGTTTGCAACTGTTGTGGATGCTGCTGCGGCATACTTAGGGGAATAAACGATTTTGGCATAGAGAAATCTGTTGCTGCAGCTAACTATTTTTCAGTAATTGATCCGGAAAAATGCATTGGATGTGGAACATGCATTTCCCGCTGCCAGATGCACGCAATAACAACAGAGAATGATATTTCAATAGTCAACCGGATGAAATGTATTGGTTGTGGATTGTGCGTCACAGGGTGCGAGTCAAAAGTAGCCCGACTTGAACTTAAACCGGAAGATCAGAGGATCGAACCTCCGAAGGATTATGAAACCTGGGAACATGACAGGCTCGTGAACAGAGGATTATCAGCCATGCTGAAATAATATATAAATAAAAATTTCAGGTAAAAAAGAAATTATCCTCAAAGACTATTTGACTCGATGAGATTCCTGTAAAAAGTATGAATAACAGGTACAAAAAAATAACTGAAGAAATTTTAGCGCTGGCCGGCGTAAAAACTAATAGAGATAATCCCTGGGATATAAGTATTTACAATGAAGGATTTTACAAAAGAGCACTTACTGAAGGGGAATTGGGTATCGGGGAATCCTATATGGATGGATGGTGGGAGTCGGATAGAGTGGATGAGTTTATTTGCCAGATCTTAAGAGCCCAGCTTGATGACAAAATAAAAAGAAAACTATCGATTCTTCTTAAGCTATTGACTGTAAATCTTTTAAATCTGCAAACAAAACGACGGGCATTTAATATAGGAAAAAAGCACTATGACCTTGGGAATGAGCTCTTTCAGAATATGCTCGATAAACGGATGAACTACAGTTGTGCTTACTGGAAGGATGCCACAAATCTAGATGAAGCCCAGGAGAATAAGCTTGAACTGATCTGCAGGAAGATAGATCTTAAACCGGGCATGCGGGTTCTTGACATAGGTTGCGGATGGAGCGCCTTTGGAAAATATGCCACTGAAAAATATAATGTTGATGTCGTCGGGATTACAGTCTCAAGCGAACAGGTTGAGCTTGGAAGAAAACTATGTGAAGGTCTTCCTGTTGATATCCGTCTGTCGGATTACCGCGATTTAAATGAAAAATATGACAGAATAATAAGTGTCGGAATGATTGAGCATGTTGGCAGGAAGAATTACAGAACATTTTTTGAAATCGCGAACAAATGCCTGGTCGATGAAGGTCTGTTTCTTCTGCATACCATTGGAACTAACAGATCGGAGGAAACACTTGATCTATGGACAGAAAAATATATTTTCCCGGATGGGATGCTTCCTTCAGTGACACAGTTGGGTAAATCAATCGAGAATTTATTTGTACTGGAAGACTGGCATAGCTTTGGAGCAGATTACGACAAAACTCTTATGGCCTGGTATAACAATTTTGAAAAGAACTGGAACAAAATAAAGGATAAATACTCTGAACGTTTTTTCAGAATGTGGAAATACTTCCTTCTCTCCTCAGCGGGTTCCTTCAGATCCAGAAGACGCAGTCAGCTGTGGCAGCTGGTTCTTTCCAAAAATGGAATTCCAGGAGGTTACAAGTCAGTGCGCTGACATTTCAATTTAAGACAACTTTTATTTCATCAGGAAACTGATAATTTTTGTCTTTATTCCGGAGTATGGAGGATACCTGAGCCATATATCCAGAAGATTTGACTTTACAAGTACCGACCGCATATTTGAGAATGTCTCAAAAGACTTTTTACCATGATATCTTCCTATGCCGCTGCTTCCGATACCTCCGTAAGGAAGATATGGAGACGCTATTTGCATAACAGTCTCATTTACACACGCATTACCCGATTGAGTCCTCCTCATAAACTCACTGATCAGCTTTTTATTCCTGGAAAATATATAAGTAGCCAGAGGTTTGGGATTCTGCTCAATAATTGCATACACTTCTTCAAATTCATCAAAATCGATGACCGGCAGAACCGGGCCAAATATTTCCTCCTGCATAATCGGGTCATCGGGTCTCACATCTTTAATGACAGTTGGAGCAACGTACTTGGTTTCTAAATCAGTTTTTCCTCCAATTACTATCTGGCCGGTATTCATTAACCTTGATAGTCTTTCAACACTTTCAGAGCTTATGACCCTGGAAAAATCATTGCTCTTTTCAGGATTGTCACCATAGAACTTTCTGATTTCCTCTGAAATAAGCAAGAGAAAAGTGTCCCTGACCTTTTTATCAATAAGCAAATAATCGGGACTCACACACGTTTGTCCTCCATTTATAAGTTTCCCCCAGGCGATTCGCTTTGCCGCGTAATCGAGCCTGGCATCAGCTGCAATAACGCACGGATTTTTTCCTCCCAGTTCAAGAGAAACAGGTATGAGATTAACAGAAGCTTTTTGCATAACTGATTTCCCAACACGTGGACTTCCTGTAAAGAAAATATAGTCGAACTTCTGATCAAGGAGGAAGTCATTAACTGAGTGATCGCCATCGATCATTGCAACAAGCTCCCTGGGAAAATGGCTTAGTATTCTTACCATAACTGCAGCTGTTTCAGGCACCTGGCTTGATACCTTAAGGAGTACGCAGTTTCCTGCAGCAATGGCACCTATCAAAGGCAAAAAAGCAAGCTGGAACGGGAAGTTCCATGGAGAGAGTACCAGTACCTGACCGTACGGTTGAGGAATCACATAACTGTGAGAAAGAAAATGAACAACTGGAGTCTTTATTCTTTTCTTTCGGGACCAGCTTTTCAGATTACGAATAGTATGATTAAGCTCTTTAATTACAAACCTCGATTCCGTTGCAATCACCTCAAATTCAGGTTTATGGAAGTCTTTCCATATTGCGTTAACAATGTCCTGCTCATGCTGGTTGATCAGTAAACGTAACTTTTTCAGAGTTTCCAGTCTGAAGTCTGTATCAAATGTTTTACCTGTGGCAAAAAATTGTTTTTGAGAGTCAATTATCAGACGGATATCTTCTTTTTCCATTCCTCTTCGAGAAGTATTAATTGTTTAGAAATATCAGAAGCCCGGGCCCCATCTTTAAATGGGATTTTACTCATACAGTATTCAGCAACAGCTGTAATCGTAAGGCTGGGATTGACTCCTATATTACCTTGAATTACAGATCCATCGGTGATATAGAAATCAGGATATCCGTGCACCTTCATATTTTTATCGACAACACCATTATCAGATGTCTCAGACATAGGGCATCCACCAAGTATATGAGCAGTTGTCGGCCTGTTAAAAAAAACCTCCAGGAGAATATTCTGCGGCACACCGGTAACCTTTCTCGCATAACGCTCCATTACCTCCTGACCGATTGGGATGAAGGCGGGAACTCTCTTATTGCCACTGTTGTCTATCTTCATTTTACCGCCAAAAATGTTTCTTTTCCAGATCATCTTCATTGCATTATCCGTCGTTTGCATAACCAGGAATATAACTGCCCGGGTAGACCAATTGAAATTAAGGAGTGTCTTCAGGAATATCCATGGATGAGAGATAGTTTTAACTAATAACATCCATGATCTTTTTAGTGAAGAGTCCGATCCCCCTACTGAGAGTCCAAAAAACCATTTCATTGCATTTGAATTATCAGGATATTTAACAACTTCAACATGCGTACACGGATCAGGACTGAAGACTGATGTTATAGCCAGGCCATTATTCATCTTCTCTTTAGCTCCCGAAACAGCGCAAAGTGTTTCGGCATTTGTTCTTAGTTCATGACCAAGAGTATCTGACAACGAGGGAAGAGTGAAATATTTGTACTTTTGTTTGAGAAGGAGATCCATTGTTCCAAGTGCACCGGCTGCCACAATAATACCCTTCGATCTGAATACTTTCTTTCGACGCGGAAAAAAAGAAGTTACACCAGATGTTTCGATATGATACAAGTCGTTTTCGAACAAAATCTTCTCCGCTTTCGTTTCAGGTAAAATCTCCACTCCTGCCTTTTCAGCAAACCATAAATAATTTCTGTCGAGAGTGTTTTTGGCATTTTCCCTGCATCCAACCATACATCCGGCACATTCAGTACATCCTTTTCGCATCGGGCCGAGTCCGTTAAAATATGGGTCCGTTTCTTTGTCTGATCCATCAATATTTACCCCCACATAAACAGTGTCAAATGTTTCATGAGCATTCATTTCCCTGGAAACTTCTTCAAGCAAATGGTCTTCAATATTGAGCTTTGTAAATTTTTTTCTTCCAAGCATGAAAGATGCCTTATCGTAATAAGGCTCCAATATCTTTTTCCAGTCACCAAAACGGTGCCAGGAGAGATTGCTGAAGAATTCGTCAGGAGGAATATATAATGTGTTGGCATAAACAAGGCTTCCACCACCAACTCCTGTCCCACTCATTATACTCGCAGTTGCGTAAAAGGAGAGTTTTTGAAATCCAAAGAATCTCAGGAATGGGATCCAGAGATATTTTGGAAGATTCCAGTTTGTTTTTGGAAAATCCTCCGGATTATACCTTTTACCCTGCTCAAGGGTAAGAACTTTATAACCCTTCTCGGCCAAACGCAGGCTGGCGACACTGCCACCGAAACCTGATCCTATTACTATGTAGTCATAAATCATTAAAAATGGATTGATTAGGAAGGAATAACGGTAAATATATAAAGTCTCAGGAAGTTTATTAATAAAAGTGATAAAGAATATGGTTATTTGGTAAAATGGTTATAGGTTATTAAGCTGTCTGATTATTTGGAAAATCACAAAGTACGGGGGGATCGTGCATCTAAAATATTTCTACTTTTGTATACTAATTTTAATAACTGGCAAATTTCTTAAAAAACTCAAACAAATGGTCAGAATTTTATTCATAGCACTATTAATCCTTCCGGCACTTTCTATCAGTACCTGTTATTCGCAAGACAACAAACTCATTGCTGTTGATTCGTGGGTTACCAATCACGACCGTTCTGCTTTGTTTCAAGAACAAACAGATACTGTCGTATTCAGTCCAAAAAATAACGCATGGGGTACTCCTATCGTCATTGATGATGCACAACAATTTCAGTTAATAGATGGATTCGGATTTGCTCTTACAGGAGGCAGTGCACAACTTATAAGTAAAATGTCTCCTGCTGCACGGACCAACCTTATCAAAGAACTTTTTTCTAGTAATGGTAATAACATCGGTGTCAGTTATATACGCTTAAGTATCGGAGCTTCTGACTTAAACAGTTTTGTATATTCATATTCCGATCTGAAACCGGACGAAACTGATTATGATCTGAAAAAATTTTCACTATCGCAGGACCTTAAAGATGTGATTCCTGTAATGAAAGAGATACTATCTGTTAATCCAAATATTAAAATTCTGGGATCTCCATGGTCAGCTCCCGTATGGATGAAAACCAATAATAATATCAGAGGCGGGGCATTAAAAAAAGAATGCTATGGTGTATATGCTCAATACTTTGTGAAATATATACAAGCAATGAAAAATGAAGGCATTGCTATTGATGCCATAACAGTTCAGAATGAACCTCTCAATTCAAAGAACACACCCAGTATGCAATGGTATTATACCGAACAGGCTGACTTTATCAAAAATTACCTGGGACCCGCGTTTATTAAAGCTGGAATCTCTACCAAAATAATCCTGTTTGACCATAATTGCGACAGAATTGATTATCCCCTCGCACTGTTGAGTGATCCGGACGTAGCCAAGTATTCGGACGGAACAGGTTTTCATCATTATGGCGGAGATATAAGCTCTATGAGTAACCTTCACCTGGCCCGTCCGGATAAAAACCTCTATTTTACCGAGCAGATGGTGACGGAAAGACCTGGAAACAATGTTATTAATATCTCGGCTCCTGTAAAACGTATAATTATAGGGGTCACACGTAACTGGAGTAAAAATGCCATTTTGTGGAATCTGGCTGCTGATCCCTCTAACGATCCACATACAGATAATGGTGGCTGTTCAATGTGTCAGGGTGCTGTGACTATTGACGGCGATAATGTTATTCGCAATATAGCCTACTATACTATTGCCCATGCGTCAAAATTTGTCACACCTGGCTCGGTACGCATAGCCTCCACCTATCCAGGTGATAAGACAGTCAGCCTCACCGATGATGAGGAACATCCAGGTATCTGGCGGGCAACAGTGATCGAGAATGCACAGGTGTTACCCAATGTGGCATTCAAAACCAGCGATGGGAAAATAGTACTCATTGTTGCCAACGACTCTTATTCGATAAATATGTTCAGATTACTGTACAGGGGAAAGATTGCAGGTATAAGACTTAATCCGGGTTCTGTAGGCACATATATCTGGAATGCTGATAAGTAAAATACCTGATAATAAGCTCGATACAACACCAGCAAAGTTTTTCAGGAATAGTCTGGGACTTAGCCAAATTTCTTCTACTTTTATAGCAAATCACTATAATCTTAAAAATCCAGTCTATGAAAACTTTAAGAACCATTGTTTTATCTTTGTTCATGATCGCTTTTTCTGTTTCAGTTATGGGACAAAAGAAAATAACGGGGACAAATAACACAGCTGCTGAAATTATTGGGGCAATAATTACCAACACCGGTGCTTCAACAATTCCCAATACTATTGATGTTATTAAAGAAGGAAATCCTGAAACACCTGTAAAAGGAATAGTAACCAGTATGTTCGCCACCATGAAGGTACTCAGACAGGCAGTCAGCATGAATTGCAATCTCATCATTGTGCATGAACCCCTTTATTATAATCATCGTGATGAAACAAAACAGTTTCAGAATGACCCTGTATTCATTGAGAAGCAGAGCTATATCAAAGACAACAAGCTGGTTATATGGCGGTTCCATGATTACATTCACAGCATGAAACCTGATGGTGTTGAATCAGGAATGATCGCAAAGCTAGGCTGGAAAGAATATGCAGTTAACGGAAGTCTTGATCAGTTTGTTTTACCTGAAACTTCACTGAAAGAGTTACTGAAAACTCTGAAAAAGATATTTCCGAAAAATGCATTTTACGTAATCGGAGACCCTGAATTGAGATTGTCTAAAGTAAGGCTGGCACCAGGTGCACCCGGAAGTATGTATCATATTAACCTCCTTGAGGATAAAAATGTTGATGTTTTAATTGCAGGAGAATCACCACAATGGGAAACATACGAATACATCAGGGATGCTGTTGACCAGGGCAGAAAGAAAGCGGTTATTTTTCTGGGCCATATTTCTTCAGAAGAGGCCGGAATGGATTTTTGTGCCGGATGGTTAAAAAGTTTTATAAAAGAAATACCTGTCTATTATGTTGAGAGTGGTCCGGCTTATTGGTCATATTAAAATACCAGATAATTTATCATAACTAAACGGATAATACGTGAAAATAGCAGGAGATTCTTCGCTCCACTTCGTTGCGCTCAGAATGACAGACATTTGTCCTCTGAAGGAGGAGGTAGTTGGACGAGCTCACCGAAAATAATCTCATATTTTTAACTTGACAGTAATGATAATTTATGAATCTTTAGATTACTATAAAATTGTTTATCAGATCTATTCTCATTATAAAAAATACTTCCAAAACAGACTAAAAAATGATGCCAAGCAGTAATAAAATCAAAAAGTTACAATTGATAGCTATTGTATTCTGCCTTTTATGTTTCTGTCAGTTTACATCAGCTATTGACAATAACAAGCCACCGAAATTTAAAGTGATCGCCTTTTATACCGGAAAAAACGATATGGCACATGTTAGTTTCGTTCATGAGGCAAACAGTTGGTTCTCTCTGATGGCTTCCAGATATAATTTTTCATATGATTCCACAAAAAACTGGAATGATATGAATGCAAAATTTCTTTCACAATACCAGATAGTGGTTTTCCTGGATACACGACCTGATTCAGCCAACCAGAGAGCCGCCTTCAGACAATATATGGAAACCGGAGGAAGCTGGATGGGATTCCATTTTTGTGCTTTTGCCCTTACTCCATCTGCCTATCCGCAGAACTGGGACTGGTATCATAACCAGTTTCTTGGTTCGGGACAATACAAAAGTAACACATGGGGACCGACTACAGCTGTTTTACGTGTTGAAGACCGAAAGCATCCATCAACAAAACATCTTCCTGAAACATTTACAGCTTCTCCCAATGAATGGTATAAATGGGAAAAAGATATCCGGAGTAACCATGATATTAAAATACTTGTTTCAATTGATTCGACCAGTTTTCCTCTTGGTACAGGACCTAAACCTCATGAAATATGGCATAGTGGCTATTATCCTGTGGTTTGGACGAATACAAACTATAATATGCTGTATATCAATATGGGCCATAACATTATTGATTATGAGAATAAGACCAATAAGGAACTCTCCTATACTTTTAATAACGAAATTCAGAACAGATTGATTATTGATGGGCTTTTCTGGCTTGGAAAAAAAGGCAGGAATTAACATGATCAGCTAAGAAAACCGGGTGGCATAACGGTGCAAGGGCGTAATGGTTAAAAGGCATAAAGGCGTGAGCGTGAAAGGGTATAATAATTTATTTGCTAGGCATTTCCGATGATGAGTAATCCGTATCTCTATTCAGAATAGAATAAACATTTGTGGATTTTTTTTGTTTCATTAATAAACATAAACAAAAAAATTCCTAAAATGACAGTTAACAAAATATTTACCTCCTATAAACTGGGGGGAATAGAGCTTAAAAACCGGATAGTTATGGCACCTATGACAAGGTCAAGGGCAATTGGTAATGTTCCTAATGATTTAATGGCAGAATACTATAAACAGCGATCAGGGGCTGGATTAATCATTACTGAAGGAACCTCTCCATCCCCTGACGGATTGGGTTATTCCCGCATCCCCGGAGTTTTCAGCAAGTCGCAGGTTAATGGCTGGAAAAAGGTAACTACGGCAGTACACAATAACGGATCCAGAATATTTTTACAGATTATGCATACAGGCAGGATAGGTCATGCTCTCAATCTCCCGGAAGGAGCAAGAGTCATTGCTCCTTCTGCTGTTAAACCTGCTGGACAAATGTGGACCGACTCCAAACAGATGCAGGATTTTCCAATACCGGAAGAGATGACTTCAACAGATTTGCTCAATACAAAAAAGGAATTTACTGAAGCAGCAAAGAATAGTATAGAGGCAGGCTTTGACGGAGTTGAATTACACGGAGCAAACGGTTATCTTCTTGAACAGTTCCTGTCACCTGTGAGTAATACAAGAAAAGACAATTATGGAGGAACCATTGAGAACCGTTGCCGGTTTGTTCTGGAGGTAGTTGTCTCCGTGGCAGATACAATCGGAAAGGAAAAAACAGGTATCCGTCTCTCACCCTATGGTGTGGCAAGTGATATGCCATACTACCCGGAGATAGATGCAACATATAAGTATCTGGCTGAACAACTTAATAAGTTGGGAATTGCCTATATACACATTGTCGACCATTCAGCGATGGGAGCACCGGAAGTCCCACTTAAACTCAAAGAAATGATCCGGAATATTTTTAAAAATACTGTCATTATATCGGGTGGGTATAGCCTTGAAAAAGCAGAAACAGATCTAAATAAGGGTCTTGGTGACCTTGTTGCTTTCGGACGCCCATTCTTAAACAACCCCGACCTTGTTGAAAGATTCAGGAATAACTGGCCATTATCTGCTGATCTGAATTTTGATCTGTTTTATACTCCGGGCGAAAAGGGGTATACCGATTATCCTGCTTATAAGGAGTAAAAAATTGTAGTGATTTGATTGCATTGGTTTTATGCTAATAATATAATAAAAATACCCAGGAATAAAACCCTCATCTTTATTCACTTTTTTTAATAAGTTTGTGCTGTGAGAAGGAGATCCCGAGCCCTGGCTCGGGATCTCCTTCTCTCTTTCTGCAAGTGACTTAAATTGAGATGTGATTAAAGATCCGGAACAAAACCGGGGGTATTTATTTAATTCATATTAAACAGGTTTGTCCTTAACAGGACCAGTCACCTGACATTTAACTATTTGAAATACCAGGTTTCTGCCTGATAAACTCCCCTCTTTCTATGCAGTCAATTATGAAATGAGCAACAGCATTCCGGCTGATTGTTGACTTAATCATTCCAACACCTTTAATATTGTGGAGTATGGAAAGGTTGTCATTCTTATCGGTAAGACCTACAGGCCTTACAATAGTCCAGTCGAGATTCGAATTCTCAAGGATTTTTTCCTGAACATTATGGTCAGCGTAAGCATATTTAATGTTGCTTATTTTTACAAAAAATGAGAATAATCCTGGTATTTCTCTTGCTGAATCACCAACTCCAAGTGCAGTCATTAAAACAATCCGCTTAATACCCGTTTCTTCCATGGCCTTAACACAGTTATTAATGCTTACCGACATGCTGTCAAGTGGTGATCTGATCTTTCCAAAAAGGCTTTGTGACTTTGGAAAAATATTAAGGGTACTTATAACTGCGTCACAGCCAGTTATGGCTTTCCTTACAGTATCAAAATCATAAGGTGTCCCTATTACTATTTCTGCATCGTTCACCCTGACGCGGCTTTGTTCGCGGGCAATTCCAACAAACTTATACCCTCTTCTCAAAGCCTCTTCAGCAACCAGACTACCAGTTCTTCCTGTTATTCCAAGAATAAGTATTTTCATTTTAAAAAATATTCAGGTAATTCTTCAATTTTATTAAAGTATAAAAAATATTGTATGCTTAAATCTAATTATTCCAAATCGCAGGCTTTTGTTTTATAAACTGTCCATTTTCAACACAATCAAGAATAAAACTGGCAACTGCCTTGCGGCTGATCGTTGCTTTGGTTTTTACTTCGCCATCCAGATTGCACAATATTGAAAGATTCTCATTTTTATCTGTAAGTCCTGCTGGTCTGACAACTGTCCAGTCAAGTCTTGATCTCTCCAGAACGTTTTCCTGAACATCGTGATCGGCATAGGCATATTTATTATTACTTACCCTGTCTATGATTGAGAAGATTCCTGGTTTTTCCCTTACAGAATCACTAATACCAAGTGCTGACACAACCACAATACGATTGATGCCTTTCTTTCCCATTACCCTGATGGTATTTTTTATACTCATAGATACGTTATCTGAAGGTGAGTTAAGTTTTCCAAAAAGGCCTTGTGATTGCGGAAACGTATTAAGAGTACTTATTACTGCATCACAACCCTCTATAGCTTTTACCACTGTTTCAGGTTCATATGGTGTACCGGCAACAATTTCAACATCTTTCACATTTAGTGCGTCGGGATTACGTGCAATGCCGACTACCTTATGACCTCTTTTTACAGCTTCTTCAACAGCCAGACGGCCTGTTCTTCCTGTAATTCCCAAAATCAGTATTTTCATTTTCTTCACTACTTTATAAGTTTATTTAATATTCCTGGTATAGAATCAATGTATATTCTACCCGTTAAATTCAATAATATCATAACTGCAAAAAAAGCAATTTGTTCAATTTGCAGTAAAAGTTAAAAAGCGATGCATGCCTATTCTAATCTTTTCATATTTTTATAGAATAAATTAAAAAAGATGAACTTAAAAAAATGTAAACTGTCCGGAGTGATAATTGCTCTGATATTTATTTTTCTATTGTACAGTGAAATCGCTGTGGCCCAGGTAAAAATCTCAGAACAGGAATGGGTGATTCCGACCTATAAGGTAAGCCCCCCGGATAAAAATCCTATGTTCTTCAAGGGAGAATCATATCAGGGTGCATCAAAATACATATATCCATACAGGCTTAACGATGTAATTTCCAATGAAAAAGAGGACCATTCATGGAAGGCACTTATATTAGAAAATGAATACATAAAGTTATGTGTCACTCCGGAGATTGGCGGAAAAATTTATTATAGTACCGATAAAACCAATGGTTATAACTTCGTGTATAAAAATGATGTAGTGAAACCCTCAAATATAGGGATGCTGGGAGCATGGGTATCAGGTGGAATTGAATGGTGTGTTATTCATCACCACAGGGCTTCAACTCTCCTTCCTGTTGATTATGACCTGAAAGAGAACAGCGACGGGAGTAAAACAATCTGGATTGGGGAAACCGAGCCGCGTCACAGAATGAGATGGACTATCGGAATAACAGCCTACCCTGGCAAATCATATTACTCAGCTGAGGTCAAGATACATAATCCAACTCATTTTACAAATAGCTTTCTATACTGGGCTAATGTAGCTGTACATACAAACAAAGATTATCAGGTTATCTTTCCTCCAAGTGTTCAGTTTGCCACTTATCACGCAAAAAACAGTTTCACACATTGGCCGGTATCAACAGAGGTTTACAATGGTGAGGACTTCACAAAGGGAGTTGATCTGAGCTGGTGGATAAACTCAGTCCATGCGGATTCTTACTTTGCATATGACCTGAAAGAGGATTTCATGGGCGCGTATGATCATGGAAAAGAAACCGGTACGGTAGAAATTGGTGATCATAATATCGTGAAAGGCGCTAAATTATGGGAATGGGGATCTGGGCCACGAGGACAGGCTACTGAAGCTGTTCTGACCGAAAAGGCAGGACCATATGCAGAAATAATGGTCGGTGCATTTTCCGACAACCAGCCGGATTACAGCTGGATTAAACCTTATGAGGTAAAGACTTTTAAACAATACTGGTATCCTGTAAAGGATATACAGGGATTTAAATATGCTAACTTAAACGGAGCAGTTAACCTTGAAAAGCGTGAAGGTAATTCTGTTTTCCTCGGCTACTATTCAACTCAGAAAGTAAGCAAAGCGAAGATAATTCTGAAGAGAAAAGGAGAAGTAGCATTTGAAAAGATAATTGAAATCTCTCCTGATAAGGCTTTCACCCAATCCATAAAACTTGAAGGACTTATTAATCTTACTGATCTCTCAACAGAAATGATCAATACTGAGAATAATGAAGTACTTGTTATGTATCAACCGGTACAGAAAAAAGAAGCCGGCAAGCTTCCTGAGATTGTAACCAAGCCGGATCTGCCAAAAAATATTCAGACTGTTGAAGAGCTCTATCTGGCAGGGAGTCGTATCGAGCAATTCTATAACACAACGCTAAATGCCATGGATTACTTTGACGAAGCATTAAAACGCGATCCTTCAGATATAAGAACCAATATCGCTATTGGCAATACATATCTTAAAAACGGCGACTACATTCAGGCAAGAACATGTTTTAACAAAGCAATTAAAAGAATTACTAAAGACTACACAAGGCCATCGACCTGCGAAGCTCTTTACCTGCAGGGTCTAACACTGAAAGCACTTGAACTTTACGATGAAGCTATTGATACACTGTATCGTGCAACATGGGATTATGCTTATCATTCAGCGGCTTATATCGAACTTGCAAGAATATCCTGCCTGAAGGGCGATTTTCAAAAAGCTCTCGGTCAGATAACTGAATCTATATCGACAAATGCGGTTAATAACTCAGCCATAAATCTGAAAGCTTCTATTCAAAGAAACCTTGGTGACACAGATGACGCCACAGCTACTCTGGCAGGTATCATTGAAAAGGATCCTCTCGACTTCAGAGCTGGTAATGAAAACTACCTTCTTGCAAAAAGAGCCGGAAATAATACAAAGAGTGAAGAGATCCTGGCAAATCTTACCAGAAAAATGAGAGGGTTCGAACAGAACTATCTTGAACTTGCAGTCGGATATCTGAATGACGGGCTTTTTGCTGAAGCCGAGGATGTCCTCAGCAGGTATAATGGAAAAAATCAGATGGTAAATTATTACCGGGGTTTTATACAGGATAAAAAAGGGAATAAAACCGATGCTGAAAAATTCTTCAAAGCAGCTTCAGAAATGTCGGTTGATTATGGTTTCCCATACAGGCTGGAAGATGTAAAAGTTCTTAAACTTGCCTCAAAATATCATCCTGATGATGCAAAGCCATATTATTACCTTGGAAATTTACTTTATGACAAACAACCGAAAGTAGCAATCGAAAACTGGGAAGAAGCAGTAAAACGTGAACCGACAATGGCTATTGCCTGGAGAAACCTTGGCTGGGGATACTACCATTATTCGCATGATCTGGCAAAAGCAATTTCTGCTTACGAAAAAGCCCTTTCACTTAAAAAAGATGATCCCATTTATTATGCTGAACTGGATCCTCTATATGAACTCAACAATACCGCTTTAGAAAAAAGAGCTAAATTATTTGAGTCAAGCAATGAAATAGTCAAACTTCGTGATGACTCTTTTGTTCGTGAAATAATTGTACTGAATCTTACAGGGGAAACTGAAAAGTCCGTTGAGTATCTGAGTAAAAGCAATTTCCATTTTCGTGAAGGAAGTTCAAGGGTTAGAGACATTACTGTGGACGCTCACCTATTACTGGGTAAAAAATATCTTGCAGCAAGGAAGTATGATCTGGCTCTGCAGCAGTTCCTTTCAACAAATGAGGCGCCTGACAAATCGGATAATGAAGTTGGAACAGGAGATTTAAGGAATCCTCAGATCAATTATTTTATAGGGCTGGCTTATGAGGCTCTTGGCAAAAAAGCCCAGGCCAAAACCTATTTTACACTGTCCACAAATCAATCGGTCAGAGAGACTCAGTATATCCGTTATTACCAGGGCTTGAGTTATCTTAAACTTGGAAACAAGTCAAAAGCATCTGAGTATTTTAATTCATTGATCGAGGAAGGTAACAAAAGGATAAGCAACGGTTCTGAGATAGATTTCTTTGCAAAATTCGGTGAAAGTGAAGCTGATAATGTACGGTTATCAAATGCATATTTATTGAAAGGTCTTGGCTATAAGGGACTTGGTGAGACCAAGACTGCAAGTGAGAACCTTAAGAAAGCAGTGGAGTTATCTGCCAGCAATCTTTATGCAAAGGTGGAGATGGAATAAATTATTCAAATAATGCTTAAGCTTTAACTCATCTTATTCCTCATCAACCATAGACAGTTAAAAAAGTTCTTTTCAACCGCAAAGAGCACCAAGAAGGCGCAAAGTACGCAAAGTCAGGATGCTATAGATCATTTCTTTGCGATCTTTCGTAATGCCTTTGCGATCTTTGCGGTTAATGGATTTATTCAATTCCAAATACACCAATACAAACATAACAATCAGCACATTAAGTTCCTTTCCCAGAGGAAAGGGGTTGGGGTGAGTTGGATTTCAGAAAATGGATTGGATTCATTTTCTGATAGGTCTGACTGTTACCCTGAAATCATATTTCCGGGGCATTACCTGGTATCCTGTAAATACAGAAAGTGCTGTACATCCTACTCCGCTTGTAGCATAATCAAGATTGAATGTGATTCCTTCAAAAGGCTGAAGCTGGTAAGTGTATAAGGCTTTTGTAAGATTATCCTCCGAATAGGGGTGTGCACTGAAATTAAAGAGTTTATCCCCTCTGAATTCAATCCCTGTACCATTTGCATCAGTCATTTTTACCCATCTGTTATCGCACCTTAAACCATAATCCTGTGGTATCAGATATGGCTCATACATATCAGTTACTGTCGATTTGTATATACCTGTTTTATATCCTGATTTCCTGTCGGGATAATTTTCCTGTGGGCCCCGTCCGTACCATTGAACATTACTCAGGCTTTTATCGAGAATCCATTCAATACCAACTCTTGGCAGCCATGAAGGCATATCGCCATCCGGGGTTACAGAATGGTCAATAGTTATTTCACCGTTACTATCAATATGGTACTTACAATGATTCAGAAATGCTCCCTTACCTGTACCAAGTAACATCACATTTTTTACTTCAATAATTACATTATCATTATCAATTGCTTTTATGCTGAATATATCATTGATTAGTTGAAGTTTATCAAGTCCCGAAGAGTACCATTCAGTAGCTGGGGTATTTCCGAAACCGTCACTGCGGTGTTTATTATTTGCTGACCCGAAACCCCACTCATCAGTCTCATTCGCAAGGGGAGCTCTCCAGACATTCAACTCCGGCCCCTTATTAATTAACTCTTTATCATGAAATTGCATTGACATAATGATACCTGAGTTCTTATTAAATGTATAAATAAACTCCTTCCCCGTTATTACAACTTTATCTCCATCCTCTTTTACTTTTAATATTGAAGTAGAAGTTTTGGTCACTTCCTGAACAGGTTGCAGCCATGGCAACTCCAACTGGTCCCACGCAATTTCAAATCCAGGGTCAGCCCACAATGTTTTTCCTTTCTGATGGAAACTTATAAGCAAACGATACTCAATCCCTTGTTTAATCTCAGGCTTTTTATACGGAATGGTTATTAATTCTGTTTTCTGAGGTTCAAGGTTAATCGATATATCTCCGCTTTCTAAAATGTCACCATCACCCTGTAATACCCATTTTGCTTTTAGCATGTTAAGGTTTGTGAAAAGGTATCTGTTGGTTATTTCGAATTCTCCCTTATCGGCTGATATCAATTTAACAGTAACGGGTTGTGCCGATTTTTTTATCTGCCACATCTCAGGTTGTGGTTTTCGGTCGGGCCATATGGCACCATATGTTCTTGCACCAATTCCATAACTGAAGAAGTCAGCACCTTCTGTGATGCCTTCAAAATCAAGCCATAATCCGGCCTGTTTTTTCAGTTCATTTGAAGGATTCTTAAGAAGATCAGGGGAAACCTGTTTCGGGAAAATCCCAACCTGGTCGATAATTGCATCGCAGATATAAACAGTTGTCTCCTGCCCGTGGATTTCAGCATTTCTTCCGATGTTCACCGGAAATGGAGTATTAAGGATATTTCCTGAAACAGGAACAGGATTGCTCTCCTTCCCATCAACAGATAATAATATTTTCTGCCCGTCGTATCCTGCTACAACATGATGCCAGTTGTATTCCCAATTATCTGGCAGAGCAATCTGTACCTTATGCTTTTGAAGGGTAGTAATATAAAATTCAAGTGAGTCTTTCCTTATCTGATGGATGCCATACTGCCAGTTTCCTTTTGTTATCAGGGTTCCGGCTGAACTGCTAAGCGAACGCGGATACACACGCAGCGAAAGAGTAAGTTTATTCCCGGCTATCTCAAGGGCTTTGTCCCTGTACACCTCAATCCATTGATCGTGACCATTCAGATCTATTCCTTTACCTTCAATGGAAGGAACCAGTTTTGCACGACCCATAATGTTCACCTGGACATTGTTGTCTGAACCATCTTTAAGTGATCTGATTTTTTCTGTCAGCCCTGTACTGACGAAATCCCATATTGCACCTCCCATACTCCGGGGATGACTGTAAAAAGCCTCCCAGTAATCATCGAGGCCACCACCACCATTACCGGTAACTGCCAGATATTCATCTAGGAATGATGGTCTTGGGTCGACACTATCGGGTACTAAAAATACTTTGGTTATCAGGTCGAATAGCTGCGGATACCTTGGTCCGATAATCTCTTCGCATTTGTGAGAAAATGCATTACCTCCATACATCCAGCTGCGGGTCTTGTCATATTTTTTCCCTTCATCGATTACTGAACAGATATTTTCTCCCTCCCCGCTCTCATTACCGGCGCTCCAGAAGAGCACAGACGGATGATTTCTGTCACGTAATACCATTTTACGGGCTCTTTCACGGTACATTCCCTCCCATTCTTTTCTCTCTGAAACATATTCAGTTGCATGTGATTCATCACCTGTTTCATCGACAATATAAATACCATATTCATCAGCAAGTTCCAGGTACCTGGTAACCGGCGGATAATGAGATGTTCTGACACAATTAATGTTGAATTGCTTTAACAGGTTAAAATCCTTTCTTATCGTCTCCTCTGTCATTGTGTGTCCCAGTATTGGATTCTGCATATGACTGTTAATCCCGTTAAGCTTAACTGGAACCCCATTTAGATAAAAGACCTGATTCCTGATTTCAGTCTCTTTGAAACCAATCCGGCCTGTGATCACTTCTTCAGTTTCACCGGAAGAATTAATGAGTTCAAAAAGAAGTGAATAAAGGTTTGGATATTCGGCTGACCATTTGGCCGGATTTTTAATATCTTCAGATATCTTAACGGTTTGCCGGGATCCAGGTCGGATTAAGAACTTATCAGAATTTAACCTTTTTACTATTTTTTTACCCGAATCATAAAGAGTTGTCCTCAGTGTGAAATTACCAGGAGTATCTGCAGAGTAGTTTTTCACTTCCACTAACAGGTCAAGATGTGCATCTGTATAGTCCTTATCAAGATCAGTTGTTGCATGCCAGTCAAAAATGTGTGTTTTGGGAGTTGCAAATAACCATATATCATCAAAAATACCGGCCAGTCTCCAGTAATCCTGATCCTCCAGATAATAGCCATCTGAGTATTTGTAAACATTTACGGCGATAGTGTTTTTTCCTGATTTAAGGTATTTGGTGATATTATATTCTGCCGGTTCCTGTGCACCTTCATTATAACCGACCTCTTTACCGTTAATCCAGACAAACGAAGCTGATGCAGTTTTCTCAATACGCAGGAAAATTTCTCTATTTTTCCATGATACAGGAATATTAAAAGTCTTCCGGTATGAGCCGGTTGGATTGTATTCTCTTGGGACATCAGGCGGATCAGGAGGAAATGGTGTTTTCACATTTCTGAAAAGAGGATCTCCGAATCCCTGCATTTCCCAATTTGACGGAACATGAATCGTATCCCAGTTTTTATCATTAAAATTTACTTCGTAGAATTTTTCAGGTGTTCCTTCCGGTGTACCTGCGAAGTGAAATTTCCAGGAACCGTTTAATGAAAGAAAATTTGCGGCTTCTGTTCGGTTATCCTTCAAAGCCTCATCCGGATTAAGATATGGAACCAAAGGGACATGACCTTCCTCCTGGTTCAATTCAAAGACACTGGTATTCTCAAGATAATCATATATATGGTCAAGAAAACCTTTTTCCTGGGCAGAAGCAATTGAAAGAGACCAGCATAACAGAATAAAACTTAATGTCCTCTTCATCTTGTTTAATGTTTTAATGATTAAGGGAATAAACTTTAATAACCATAAGCCATTGGTCCGGACTTGATAATTGTATCAAACTGTAAAAATCCTCAGGTTGCATTTAAAAAGATTCAATGACTTTCTTCAGTTGAAATGGCTTTTATATACCGATACATAAACTCCACCCCATCATAAAACTCATTAACGCCAATCCTTTCATCCTTACCATGTGCCCGGGCATCGTCGATATCGCCAAACATACCGGAAACACCATAAACAGGTATACCTCTCAGACGCAGGTACTTACCATCAGTTGCACCAGTTGACATAACAGGGATTACATTTACGCCTGGCCACATAGCTGTGGCAATCTTATTAACTGCACCTGTAACATCATCTCTTAATGGTGATAATGGGGCAAGGAATGGTGAAGAAATTCTCGTAACTGATATCATACTATCTGCCAGAACAGATTTCAGGACAGCAGCAACATTGTCCGGATTATCCTCTGGGAGCATACGGCAATTAATTATTGCCTGTGCAGTCTGAGGAAGAGCATTCTCGGCATGACCAGCACTCATCATAGTTGCAACACATGTTGTACGCATCATTGCATTATAGTAAGCTGATAAAGCTGCCAGCCGGTTAACAGCAGATGGATCAGGAGAAGCACTGAGGACAGACATGATATCCGATTTAACCTGATCCGATTCAGAGTCAGCGACCTTTTCAAAAAAATGAAATGTTGTTTCGTTAAGCCTGACCGGAAAATCAAAGTTTGCCAGACGTGTCAGACCAGAAGCAAGTCTGTAAATTGCGTTATCCTTAACGGGGAGAGAGCTGTGTCCACCTTTGTTTTTTACTTCTAGTTTGTATGAGACATAAATTTTTTCGCTTGTTTGAATCACTATTGTACTGTGTTTTCCATTCTTCAGGTCCCCGCCTCCTCCGTCAGGATTAATACAGTAATCCGCATCAATTAATTCCCTGTGATTGTTTATAAGCCAGCTGACTCCATTCGCATTTCCCATTTCCTCATCTGCAGTAAGGGCTAAGATTATATCGCGGTCAGGTATATATCCCTCCTTTTTGAGTCTTATGATATTTGAAACGAGACAGGCATCCTCATTTTTTATATCCGTGGTGCCACGGCCGTAAAAGTATCCGTCCTTTTCAAGGAATATGAATGGATCAACCGACCAGTCTGTACGGAGAGCTTCAACTACATCTAAATGAGAGATGAAAAGGACAGGCTTATAAGCAACGGTTCTGAGATAGATTTCTTTGCAAAATTCGGTGAAAGTGAAGCTGATAATGTACGGTTATCAAATGCATATTTATTGAAAGGACTTGGCTATAAGGGATTTGGCGAGACCAAGACTGCAAGTGAGAACCTTAAGAAAGCAGTGGAGTTATCTGCCAGCAATCTTTATGCAAAGGTGGAGATGGAATAAATTAATCAAATAAAGCTTAAGCTTTAACTCATTTTATTCCTCATCAACCCTAGACAGTTAAAAAAGTTCTTTTCAACCGCAAAGAGCACAAAGAAGGCGCAAAGTAGGCAAAGTCAGGGTGCTATAGA
>JGI20214J51088_10000203_pt1 | contig 43247 bp, 27 predicted proteins | sample WetSurMetagenome_FD_51088 | JGI IMG/M metagenome (IMG submission 51088) | reverse complement strand
ATCAATTTATCAAGTTAAGCGGAAATGCAGTTTTGACTTCAAAATTGCGGATAACATCTTATCTAAGCTAAATTTTCAAAGTGCGTAAGTCATGTTATTAAATAAATCCAAGGAGTTTTTAAACGCCTGATCAATATTGATATATTTATAATTCGCAAGCCTGCCCACTAAATATATGTTCTCTTTTTCCAATCTTTTTGCCTCAAGCTCGTATTTTTTATAAATCTCATTGTTAACCGGCCGTGGAACAGGATAACATGGCTCACCCTCCCAGGTGGGATACTCTTTGGATATTGTGGTCATTTCGCCTTTTTTTATTCTAGAAAAATGCTTATACTCAACAATTCTGGTAAACTTATTGCCATTGGGATAATTGATTACTGAATTGGTCTGAAAAAATTTTTTGCGATGATTCTCAAATTCAAAATTCAAACATCGATACTGTAATTTTCCAAATTTATAATCAAAAAATTCATCAATCGGCCCGGTAAAAAATAGCTTGTCATGCTTGCCAATTTTATCTTTTATTTTAAAAAAATCCGTATTCAACTCAATGTCAATTCTTTTCGAATTTAACATATTGTCAAACACTGCAGTGTAGCCATCTTCCGGCAGAGCCTGAAATTTATCCGAAAAATATCCGTCTTCAAAATTTGTTCTAACCGGTATTCGATCCATAACTGAAGAGTCTAGTTCTCGCGGCCAAAGATCCCATTGTTTCTTTGTATAATTTTTAAACATTTTTTCGTATAAAACTTTTCCAACCCTAGACAGAGCCGATTCCTCGCTGTTTTTCGGGTTTTCTATTTTTACCGCATTTGCCCCAATCCATTCCCGCATTTCCCTTTCATTCTTTATATTTATATTAAAGATGCTGTTAACGGTTGTAATGTTAACCGGCACGGGAACCAACTTTCCCTCTACAAAACTTAATACTTTGTGATGATATGGATACCATTTTGAAAAATTATTGACGTATCTCCAAACATCTTCAAAATTCGTATGAAAAAGATGCGCGCCGTATTTTGAAATCAGTATTCCATTACCATCGACGTAATCATAACAATTTCCGGAAATATGATTTCTTTTTTCTATTATTAACACTTTTTTATTAAGTATGTTAGCATAGCGTTCAGCTAAAACAGCCCCCGATATCCCCGCGCCAACAATTATAATGTCATAATTCGATCCTTTCATTGCTTTTAAATTTATTTTGTTAATAAGAAAACAGGATTTTCCTTAGCATATTCATTAATTTCACTCTCTGTTTCCAAGGCATTAAGATGATTAATTTGACAATTATTTTTTGTAAGTTGCTTTTAAGCAGATAAACGCCTTTCAAAACCGGCCTACTTCTGTCTAATTCAAGGCCAAATTCTTCAGCAATTTTTAATTTATCCGGATACCAACGACCCTTCTCGACAGCATTAATAGTTTTAAAATTTTCACCCAACAAACAAAAAAATCCATCATCATAAGAACTTCGGTAAGACCCCATGATTTCAAAATTCCAAGGATTTTCACCATCGATAATAATTTTTGATAAATAATCTTTTCTCCAAAGGCCCAGCACATTTACTCTGTAAGGAATCCCTTTTTCATAGACACCGACATCGTTATTCAATAGATAATCGGGTTTTATCAAGGTGCTAACATGACAATGATTAAAATTATTTTTCACCAAAATATTAAAGCTTTCTTTAAACTTTTGATTGTTAACCTCTTTGACCAAGAATAAATCTTCAAGAATTATGAAAATATAATCTGAATTTATTTGATTAATAATTTTTCTTAAGCTGCTGGACCAATCCTTGTCATCTCCGGTCAGTAATGTCTTGACCTTGTCGTTGGCAAAAATTTTCTTGTTGGCTCCAAGGTAAATGGGATATTCACAATCGGGCCAAAATTTTAGAAAACATTGAAAGAACGGCGGCCATAAATCGCTATATTTATCGCAAGACAATACTAGAATCGATAAATTATCATTTTGCATAAAATTATTTAGCCGCCGGAATTCGGCATGTTCTCTCGAACAAATAAACTACTCCAACTAATGCGCGCAAAAAATACATTCCACAGGCTAAAACAGGATGAGCTAATATTTTTTTCCATTTTCCTTTTTCAATAAAAACTCCAAAAAATCTGTAATAAAACCCAAACTGTTTTTTTACGTCCTTGTCGTTCGCGCCCCACTTATTTATATAATCGCTGAAAGTTGACATGTATTTAGCTTTTTTATATAAATATTTTTTCAATGTCAGCGAACTTTCATCGTGATATATTCGAGAATCTACAAGTTGAGTCGTCCCCATTTTTTTCATCCTTTTATCAAAATCCCAATCTTCGCACGCTTCTCTGATATTTTCATCAAAAAAATTTATTTTTCCAGCGGTTTTTTTGTGAAAAAATCTAATCGCGTCGATAACTGTTTCATTATAAAAACTTCGTTCAAATCTTCTTATTCTATGAAATAAAGCATTGCCCAAGATAATTTCGGGAATATAAAGACCAACAATTTTATCATTATTACTAACCGCATTCGCACATTTAGCTATTAAATCATTATCAATTCTCATGTCCGCGTCTAAAGATAAAATATAATCCCCTTTTGCCTTTTTAAAACCAAAATTTCTTTGTTTTGGCATGCCTTTTTCCGGACAAATTAAAAATTGAGCATTGCTAAACTTTTTTACCAAATCTTTTGTGCCGTCCGTAGAATTGCCGTCGGAAATTATTATTTCAATATTTTTATAAGTTTGACTGGTAATAGAGGCGATGCATTTTTCTATATTTTTCTCCTCATTAAACGTTATTACAACCACGGAAATCAAAAAATTCATAACATTTTAATTATTTTTAAAATCAGCCAAATGGCCGAGGACTTTTATTCCTGCTCGGAATAAAAATCTTATATCATCTATACTTCTAATCGCTAAAACTTTCTTCAAAATAAATTTCGGGGTTAGGAAAGATTTATACAAGCCTTGCGTCAATTCTTTGACTTGCTCATTCGTTAGCGGGCTTTTCATCACTTGCTCACGCTGATCAAAACGGTCATAGTCGGTAAAATTAAGCAGATTATTTTCCAGGCAATATTTGTAAAGCGGTGTGCCGGGATATGGGATTAAAATCGTCGCCTGCAAAGTGTCGACATAACCTTTTTTGAATAAATCTTTAGCTAAATCTACGGTTTTTTTGGCATCATCATAAGTTTCCCAAGAATAGCCGATCATGGCCGTGATATGCGGCTCCAGACCGGCGGCTTTGCACATTTTTAATCCCGGCTCAATTTCTTCCACGCGCAAACCTTTATTAATTTTATCGAGTGTATTTTGGTTGGCCGATTCCAAACCGAATAAAACAAAACGAAATCCGGCGCGCTTCATTAATTGCCAAGTTTTTTCATCCTTAATGCCGTTCAAGCGCATATTACAACTTAGCGTGATTTTTTTATTATAACCGCGCTCAATCATGCCATTACAAAAATCTTCCAGCCATCTGCCGACGGGTAAAGAGCCGGAATCTTCCATGATTTCTTTGACGCCCAAATCAATTAAGTGTCCAACTTCATCCAAAACCAATTTTGCCGAGCGGGCGCGAAAACAATTGCCTGGGAATAAAGTTGTCCAAGAACAAAAAGCGCATTTCCCCCACCAGCAATCGCGGCCGGACATCAGATAGGTTCCGGGAGTATATTTAAAATTGCCGTTTTTATAAGCGTATAATTTCCATTTTGTTAATTCGCGGTCGATCATCGGCAATTCGTCAAGCGAATGTTTTTTCAAATCATAAACGCCGGAATTTTTGATTACGCCGTTCTCGCGCCAATAGATTCCGCCTTCCAGCTTGCCCTCCGTCTTGTCCCCCGTAGCCTTAGCGTAGGGGGAAGCTTTAGCGAAGGAGGGTTCACCCTTTAATTTTTTGATAAGCGAGGAAATTATAAAATCATAATCCCCGCCTGCGACAACAAAATCAACTTGCGAATTTTTTAAACTTTCTTCCGGTAAGGCCGTTACATGATCTCCGACCAAAATAATTTTTGGTTGCCAATTTTCATTGCTAACTTTATAACTTTCCACTTTTAACTTTAAACTATCTGTAATTTGCCAATGTCTTTTTATTGCCGGAGTTTTTGTTTCCATCACAATAACATCAGGCTGTTCTTTAATTATTCTTTCGAGCCACTGTTCATAACTTAAGCCCTCGGCGATGCCATCATCCCAAAAAACTTCGTTGCCGTCATTTTTTAAAATGGTCGCCAAATAAGCCGGAATGACCGGGTATATATATGTAGGGCTGTTAAACCATTGAAATTGTCGATTTTGGCTTAAAAGCGGAATACCTTTTTCTGAAACCAACGGCGGAAATGATATTGAAATTTTCATGAAATTTCTCTACGAACTACGAATTGTACAATCAATTTCGTATATTCGTAATAATTCGTAATTCGTAGAGCCTTATTTTACCTTAGCTTGCTCTTCAAATTTTTAGTAAACACAATCCCTTTAATAAAATAAAATCCATAAACCAAGTGCGTCAAAAAAATATAATAAACGGCGTTTAAAATAATTAGCGATTTTTTTTCATAATGGTGAATATCCCAAAACGCTTTAATCAAGACTATTATATAAATCAGCCAGCCTAATAAATATAATTTAAAAATAATGGGACTAAAGAAACTTAAAGCCGCGCCAAAAATTATGAAAAGCAGAAGAAGCGAAGGGATAAAATACTTTAATTTAAAAGAAGTTTCCGGATATTTCTTGGCGAAAAAACCGCGATGCAGGCCATAGCCGCTGATTTGTTTTAAATGCTTAGCCAGGCCAGAGCGGCGATGATGAAAGGCAATGAGAGCAGGATCGTAAAGAATGCTGTTGGGATATTTTTTAATTAAATCTAAGCACAATTTTGTATCTTCGCCCGGCCAAAATTCGCTGTCAAAACCTTTTAATTCAGCGAAAATTTCTTTACGGATGGAAAAATTAACGCTTGGCCAATCATCAACATTTTTTTTCTGACCAAGAGGAATATAACGTTCTGGGTTACCGCCAGACAAAGAGCTTAAAAAAACCACCCCACTTACTTTCTGCCAAAAACTATCGCTTGCCGGAGTAACTGCCGGTCCGCCGACGGCTTTGATTTTATCATTAAGAAAATCCTCGTCCAAAATTTCCAAAAAATTTTGCTCAGGATAAGCATCATCGTCGATAAATATTAAAAACTCTCCCGACGCATCTCTAATCGCCAGATTTCTTTTAACCGCCGGGCCGACATGTCCGGTTGAAATTTGCCTGGTTTTATTCCATTTTTCTCCACTCGCCTGGTCAGGATAAATAATTATTTCATAATCATCGCGGGCAATCGTCAAAATTTTGGGGACGGCCTGGCGGATATAATCATTAATTTCTTTGACTGGAATTATAAAACTGTATTTAATCATGCGACTAGTTAAAAGTTAAAAAGTTAAAAGTTATAAAGTGTCTAAATTTATCAGATAAATTGTTTATTTCATGATTTCTAACTTTAAAACTTTATAACATTATAACTAATTACTTTTCTTCCTAACAACATAAAGCGGTCGGCGCGCGACTTCACCGTGAATATTGGCGATATATAAAGCGATTAGGCCGAGAGACATTAAAATTATTCCAACTAGAAAGACGATCAAGATTGCCAATTGTGCCGAGCCGGAAAAACTGGAAGGGTGGGCAAAATGAAAAATATAGCCGCCGAGTAAAATATAAAGCCCAAACAAACCAGAGCCGAAAACAATTAAAACGCCTAAATAACCGGCCAATTTTAAGGGCAACAAACTTAAGGAAATAAAACTGGCGACTGCCAATTTGCAAAGCTTCCAAAAACCGTATCTAGCGCAACCATCTGTGCGCGGATCAGCGTCAAAATAAATATACTCGCGCCGAAAACCCAGCCAATCAATCAGCGCGCGGGTCATGCGATTATTTTCCGTAAAGCGGTTGAATTCATCAATAACAACGCGATCGATCAGGCGGAAATCCGTAGCCTGCGGCATTATTTTTATGTCAGTGATATTATTTATTATTTTATAAAAAATCTGGGAGCCGATCATTTTAACCAAGCCGGCGCCGCGGTTGGTTTTGCGCACGCCAATCACCACTTCCGCGCCGTTTTGCCATTTGGCGATAAGTTCTAATATCAAGGCCGGCGGATGCTGAAGATCAGCGTCGATCATTATCGCTGCCGCTCCGCGCGCGTTATTTAAGCCGGCGGTCGTAGCGATTTCTTTGCCAAAGTTGCGGGAAAATTCCAAATATTTTATTCTCCCGTCGGTCTTGGCCAATTGCTCGATGATCAAAGCGCTTTGATCAATCGAGCCGTCGTTGACAAAAATAATTTCAAAATCAAAATCAGCCAAACCAGCTAAAACTTTCACCAAAGTTTGAAAAAAAAGTCTGATATTTTTTTCTTCGTTATAAATTGGAACGACTATGGAAATTAACTTTTTTTCACTCATATTTTATTCAATATAATTTATTATCGGAACGGCTGTCGGATCAAGCTGGGAAATTTTCTTACGATAGAGAAAAATAATTCCAAACAAAACGCCAACCAGGTTAGCCAAGCTTATTATGATCAAGACAGCAGAGACAGTCTTGCCAAGCAATAAGATAAAAACTCCGGCTAAGATCGACACAACCAGGAAAAAATTAACGATCTTTGTTTCATGAATTGACAATAAATATTGCAAAATCAGATTAGCCAAAGAAAATAACGACGCGCTAACAGCAAACCAGCCCAAATACGCGGCAGCGGACAAGTATTTGGCGCCGAAAAATACAGACAAAACAAAACGCGGAAATAAAAAATAAAAAACAATGGAGCCGGCGCAAATTAGCATTGTCAGGCCAAGCGCGTTTTTCAAAATCGGCGTTGAATCTATTTTTTTATGATCATGCTCGGCAGCCATAGCAAAAAGTACGGAAGCGATGACGCCGGTGATGAAAAAAATAACTTTAGAAACTACATTCAAGGCGCCATACTGGCCGGCCAAGATCGGATTCAAATTATGCTTAGCGAAAATCATATCAATATTGCCCAAAAGATTGATCGCCAGACTGCCGATAAAAACCGGTAGGACATAATTTTTTATCGACTGAAAATTTATTTTCTTTTCCATAGTTTTTTCCTTTTCACCAAAAGCCGGCTTTAAAAATTTAAGCATTAACAGGGAAATAAAATAAGAAATTACGGCGGCGATAGCGAAAGCGCCGATGATACCTGAGAGTGCAAAACCGAGCCGCACCAAAACCAAACCAAAAAACAACTTAGCCAAGGTGCCGATTATGCCGTTGACGCTAACCGAACCGAATTTCTGCCAGCCGCTCAATATTCCCCCATTGATAGCACCAAAAAAGGACAAGAACATCATCGACCAAATCATCACCAGCGGAAAAAAATCATTTATCTTTAAAAACTTTTCAATTAACGGCGTTAAAATCAAAGCTAACAAAAAAATCGGCAAGCCGTAAATAAAAACCTGCCGATTAAAATATTTTAATAATCTCCGACTGTCGGCCGGATCATTTTCCGCTTTTCCCGCCGCCGCGAATTTCGTGGCGACCAAGCCAAGTGTCGCGGCTGGCACAGAAATAACGGCGATAAGCGAAATTAAGGATTCAGTCTGTCCGTATATCTCCACGCTCACCAGGCGCCCAATGATTAAATGAAATAAATAATTCAATAAACTGCCGACAATACTGCCGCTAAATAAAATTAAACTGTTGCGGGCAAAAGCGTTGTTTTTTATAAAATTGATCATAATTTTCGATAAATTCTTGAACAAAGCCGCGGTCTTTTCTAAAACGAAAAAATCGGCATTCCCCGATGCTATTATCTAAAATTATACTATTAAACCGCAAAAATTACAAGAAAAAGACCCGCATTTGGCATATTGCGGGTCTTCTACTACGTGGGGTTGAACAAAATCTATCTTGCGATAAATCTCGTTACAACCTTTTTTCCTTTTTCCGACCAGGAAAAGTAATTTCCGGCCGAAGAACGAGAGAAGGAATTAACGGCGATTTTTCGACCAAGGGGGTCGAAAATGCCGACGATTTGATCCGTAGCAGTAACAGTCTTAACGACGATGGAGTAGGGTTGCCGCACAGAAGAAACGCCAGCGACATTCTCCACCCAGGCATAAACACCGCCAAAAATCGCAGCGCCTTGATCAGTAATGGACAGCGCTGGCGACTGATCTTTCGGCGCCCAAGGAAATTCGCCGAGCTTCTTTCTTATCAATGTCGCTTCCGGATTGGCAGGGTCGAACACCCCCAAAGAATAGTAGGCTGAAAAATACATCAGCCCGTCTTTGGGTGAAAAACGGATAATTCCAAAATTATCCGTATCATTGGAGGAGTTAAAATGCTCCGTCCAAGTCTTTCCGTCAAACTCCGCCAACCCATTACTATAAGTGTGGTTGGTATTCAGCCTAGCGTATGAAACCCAAAATACCCCACGGTTATCAATATCCGCGTGTTGCGGACAGTTAAACTGAGAACAAGTGTCCCAGCTTTCACTGACAAGATGATAAACGTTTTGAGTATTTACCGCGAAAACCTTCCCTTTCTTCGCGATCATTTGGTGAATATTAATGTTCACCAAAGTGTTGGTCCAGATCGTTGGTTTACGATCAAGACCCAACTTACTTATGCTCACACCTTTGTCAGTTCCAAGCACGACGCGGTCACTATCCGCATCGTAAACAACCGACCTGATACATCTGTCTTTTAAGAAAGAAGATGTATCAGTCGTCTTTAACACGTAAAGGCCAGAATCAGAGCCAACAAGTTTAGTCTTACTCAGAGAGTCAAAAGCGATTGCTCTGACACCCCTTCCTTTTACTAAAGGCGCCTCTCCAATACCATCGGGACGATAAATCCAGTTATTCAAGCACACAACCGATTGCCCCTTTTCAATAAAATTTGCCTGGGGCACACCACTTACATGAACTGTTTTCCAATTTTTCGAATCCGTAAAATCTAACGGATCCGCCGACACGACCGAAAAGGCGACCAGGACTGTTAAAGTTACCAGTAATGCTTTTGCTTTCATTAGAAAGCCTCCTTAGTTATAGGTTTTTCCTTCTCTTTTTTTCATTTTAAAGATCTGCCAAAATACTGTTATTATAATACCATAATTCTAATTAAAAGTCAAAGAAATACCATAATATGGCTAATAATAAATAAAATTATTCCTTTTAAATCAAGTTCCTGGTTCATAAACTACAACTTGCCCGGAAGGTTCCCACCAACCATCGGCGCAAATATGAAAACCGGGGGCAGAACATTCTTTATCTGAAGAGCAAGACGTGCCGGAAGAAACTTTTTTCGCATTCACGCAAACTCCGGTCGGACAAGGCGAGCCTTCTATTCCTTCTGAACACCAACCCCAGTTGTCAGTTAATTTAACTCTTGGCTTAACATAACAAACACTATTAGCGCAGCTTAAAGTCGGGGCCAAATTATCATTATTGCTTTGATGTTTTTGATATTTGCCCAACAAGTCATAATAATCATAAGCATGATAGACTGAATGCGGACTGGCAGGGTCGGGACGAGCGGCCATATTTGAACCGGTAACAACCAACGGAGGTTCGCCGTCGCCCCAATCAATTTCGTAAGAAGCGAGCGGTGCTTGCTCACTATCAACAACGGAATTAAAAGTTAAATTAACAAAACCGCGACCAAAAATAAAAGCATTCACCGAAGATTCCAGTCGCATATTGGCAATGGCCGGCGCTACAGCGCAATTAGTGCTCGCAGAAGTTGACCGGACATTGTTGTCGCAAATTTTGGTCGGCGCAGTCCAATTCTTGCTGTCATTGGCATGAACATACTGCGAGCCGTTCCAATCCCAAACACCGTAACTTTCCGCGAAAAGATATTGCAAGGCGCTTGCTGATTGCAATTGCCCCATCAAACCGGTTTTATCTTCATCAAAAGAATAATAAGGCAAGGCACTGGAAATTTTCCATTGCGTAGGGTCACTGACCAATCCTATATCCCCTACTGGAGTCTTGAGCGAACCAAAAGGGGCGATGTTAGAGGTGGAACTACATTCTTGCGACGAAACAATTGCAGAGAAAATGGTTGAAGTATTCATCGGATTAACTAATGTAAAAGGAGAAGTTGGCATACCAATATTACAACTTAACTGATAATTATTATTACCGGTTCTAACTCTTTCGGTCCAAGCTTTATTTTGTCCGGCGGAAGAAACCACATCGGCAATCTCGCCGCAAACCGGCGTGATGCCAACGGTATAAGAAAGCGTTCCTTCGGTACGACAACTTGTATTACCATCAAATTCTCCATCAGTAGCGTCGGAACCGGATCTGAATTCATCACCAGTATTTCCAGGCGCGTTTCCTTGAAAACAGTTATTAGCTCCAATATCCGTTAAAGTACCGCCAAAATTATCATGCTGGCCGCTATTTAACAAATTAGGAAGAATTTTAATTTCGCCAATCTTGCCTCCATTGATATAAACGCTGGCCGGAGATAATTTAAGTCTGGTGACGCCTCCTGGATATGTAGCTAGCAATTTTATTCTTATATCGTTACTGCCATAATTCAAATATATTCTTTTATTGCCGTCATTAAGATGATCTCCTATATTGCCGCTATGATGACCACCTATAGGAATTGTTGTTCCGCAACTATTAAGACATGCCCAGCAAAAAGCCAAACCGACCGGACCGGAAAGATAAGCAGCCGGCCCGCAGGCCGCAGCACATAACAAACAGTCTCCGTTCTGTTCCCAGCCTAAATACGGAACATTTAAAACATCCGCGCCATTAACGTTTAAAGTAAATCTCTCATCAACATCATAATGCCAAGTGGAAGCATCAATATAGGGCTGACCGGCTAAAGCTGTACAATAATAGAGCGGTACGCGACCAGAGTAACCCTTGGCCGTGTTGGTTTGAATGCCGGAACCGGTGACTTTATCGATCGGCCACCATAGCAAGCAGGTGTTTGGATCGCCAGGCGGACGATCATATTCAAGGCAATACCCGCGATCACCTTTTTGCAAGATGCCGTTATCATCATAATAATCACAGCTTAAAGAATCGGCTTGCGGGAATAAGCGACAAATCTGGCGATCGTAAAAAGGATTAACTGTCTGGCCGCCGGAATCCGGTATAACCGAAGAATTTCTTGCCAAAAGAGTCGGAGTTATCTCAATGTCATCGATATAAATATTACCGGCCGCGTTGGCGCTGGCAGCCAATTGCAAACTAATACTTCTACCCGCCGGCGCGACAAAATTTTTGGTCTTCAAAATCCAGCCATTACTCGCGCCCTGTTCAACCATATCCACGGTTCTTCCTGTTTCATCTAAAATCCTAATCTGCGCCGACGAAGTTGCCGAGCCTCCCAATCCGGAAGTATTAAGATAAAAACTAAGATAATAAGTACTGCCGGCTTTAAGACGAATTACGCTTGAACGCGGGAAATGACCTTGCGTCAAATCAGTACCGTCGTTGGTGGCACTATAACGTAAGAATGCTTTGCCGATCATTGGATAAACAATGCCCAAATTTCCAGCGGTTGTCGGGTCGCTTACTGCTGAAAATAAACTGTCAGCCGCGTCCGGAGTCCAGCCGGCGCCGGCGGTCGAAGTCCAACCGCTCGGATCGGCCACCCAATTCTTTCCGCCGTCAGTGGAAGTGGCGGTAAATAATTCAAAATCTCCATTCGGCACGGTAATATTTTCGCCAACCTGCTTCATCTGGCCGAAATTCAAAAGATCTTTGGGAACAGCTTTATAATCGGTGATCGGATTAGCAGTAAGCAAACCGACTTTTACGTAACCGGTAAGATTTTTTATCGTTTCCGTATTTTCCTGCGCTGTTTTATTGTTTGGGTCAAAAGTTCGATTGTCTTTTTGATTATCATTCAATACTGTAAAATTAGCGCACTGGCCGGAATCATCTAAACGATCGCAATTAGCAACATCAAAACAAACATTATCATTTTTTTCATCCTTAACATAGCTCTTGCAAGCCAGCCATTTGGCACAAACGCGATCCGGGCTGACTTTAAGAAGCGCGTTAGCGTTATTTAATGACGGATTGGTATTTATCAAAGCGGACTGATCATAATTAACGAAAGAGTTGGAATTAAGCGTCTCCAGTCCGGTCGACTTAACCGATCTTTCATTAAAATAAACACAGCCGTTGGAAATATTCGCCACGCTATTGCAATCCTTTCTATTAACACTGCCATCCAACTGATAATCAACTACTGCTTTTTTCAAAGTAATCTGGCTGTTATTCAATGATTGCACTCTCACATCGCTAAAAGTTATTTTTTCACCCTTAACATTTCTGTCCACATAGAAAGTTTTACTTTGGTTGGCGGCAACCAAGATCGTTGAAGTGGCGGCGGAAAATTTATTATCCATGCCTAATTCATAAAAAGGAGGATTGCCGGCGGAAATACCTATTGAAACAAAATTTGAAGAATTATCGCTTTTCACAGTTAAAATATACAAAGTGTTTCCTTCCAAAGTTATATTCTGCACTCCGCCATTTCCGGCGACATTCTTCCAGCCGTCAGCAAAAGACGCGCCAGTAGTATGCTGTCTGAAATCGCCATTAAATATTATATTGCTCGAAAAATCGCTCTGCGGATCAATGTATTCTGTACAGCCGGACTGATCAGCCGGACAAAGACCGACCCAATTATTAACTCCGTCTGAACCTGGTTGCTTTACTTCATTGCCCGAACCGCCAGTACTAATGGTTTTTAATTTCTCCGTCGGGCAAGCAACGTCTGCTGTTTCTTGCCGGCAAGAACCGCCGGCGCAATTTTTGTCGCTTGAGCAAATATCTCCGGTACCGCCGCACCGACTGACTTTTTTCTTGTACCAACCCCAGCCATTATTGTTAGCAACACCGGCAGCCTGCCGCCATTCACATACCACATTACCCGGATCCTTAAAATAAGCATTGCCTTCGGTAGAGGTGAATAAATTACAACCAACACCGCTTGCGCCGCAAAGAATCGAACTATAAGCGTCTGGATTATTTTTCAAATAAGCATCTTTGTAGGTGAATTCGCCGGCGTAATTGGTCGTCAAACCCAGCCGTTCGCAGCCTTTATTGCTTGAATCGCAAAGTTTTCCGGTATCATAAACCGCGTAAACCAAATGATCGGCCGGAATTGTGGTGGTAGCGCCGTAAGAATTATCTGCATCCGCCGAAACACTGTTGGCGGTATCGATCATCGCTTCGCAACCCACGGCCGTATCCTGGCAAAGGCGGTCAAGGCTGTGCAGATAAGCAATGTTGTTCAGCCGATCAGTATATTCGGAACAACCAAGCATGTATAAAGGAAAAGGATTGTGATTATTATCCTGGTCGCAAGAAGCCGGAGTATTCCAGGAATCAGCCAACAAATAATAACGGTCGGTTATTTGCTCTAATTTAATATCGTCGACATAGACAGTGGCAGCGCCGGAAACTTTAATGGTCAAAAATTCGCCGGAATTTACAGTTTGATTAAGATTGGGCAAATTCAAACTATAAATCCGCCATTGTCCACTTTTGATCGCGGCTGATTTTTCAAAAGCGACAATGCCGCTGCCGTTACTGAATTCGGCGGTCAAATTCGCGTCGGAATTTTCCGATCTAGCCAAGAAAGTCAAAGTATAAGCGACACCGCTGGTCGCGTGCGTGATATTTTTTTGGATCGAACCGCTTCCACCAATAAGATAAGAATTCTTGCCGGAAACATAAGAGGTTGCGGTAATCGCGCCACCGGACCAGCCGTCAGTATTATTATTTTCAAAATCACTGTTGGAAATTATCTTATTATTGGCACCGCCATTACCGTTATATTGAGAACAGCCATTATCCGCCGCCGCGCAAGTGGCGCTTTCACTGATTAAAGCTTTATAAACACAGCCTTGCTGCTCATCGCTCCAAACACCGCCGTTTTTGCAATAATCACAGACATTATTTACGTTATCCCAATGGAAAGCGTTAGCAAGAGCGGTATTGCCGACCGCTGCCGGATTGCAATTCGCCTGGGAATCGACATTTTCCAGAACATTCTTTCTTGTCAAACGATAAGAATGGCAATCATTAGTGCAGGAAATCGTGCGAGAATAAAGATGATAAAAGATCTGTCCTTGCTTATTGTAGAATTGTCGGCAATCAGGATTATAAGCCGGGTCAGTCGGCGGCAAATTATAAATAAATTCTGAACACAAAAGTGAATCATTAGAGGTGGTATCTGGTTCGGCTTCGTTTCCAGCATTTATTATCTGGCTCAAACTATATCTTACCAATTGCTGACCCTGGCTTTGCGTGCTTTCAAAAGAATAAAAATCACCGCAAGAAGCTTCCGAAGGTTTAACGCACTGGCGCAAATAAGAATAATATTCTTTCCGCTCGCCGCCGGCCGTGCTGGAGGCAAGGTTGGTGAATTCTTCGCAACCGACCGCGCTAAGCGCGCACGATTTGGCAGTATCAGGAATAAAATATTTAAGATGATTGGAAGAAAAATTATTTTCGGCCTGAATATAAGTATTGTATCCGACACACTCTGACAAACAATAATCCGCTTCGGTAACCGCCGCCGCAACCTTGCTGCCATCCGTATTTTTAGTATATCTTTCACAATTAACATCTTCACGATTGCAAAGAGGAGCGAACTGCTTGCAAGCTGGCGACGCATTATTTTTTAAGCTAAAGTCGCCATTATCCGGATCAGTATAACAAGCATCGCGCAAATAATCAGGCATGAATTTTTCATATACCAAATTATTATCACGATAACCGCTATAATCACCGACTTTATTATTCGGTTCCTTTTTGCCGACTTCAAATTTTACATTATCAATATAAAATTGTATCTGTCCGCCATTAGAACTAAAACCAAAAATTCCAAATTCATTAGCTAAAATAGCTTGATTGTTAAGCAAGGTGACGGAAATTCTCTGCCAAGAATTATGCACATCAGTGCCTTGTTCCGCAAAATTATTAATTCGGCCAATACCGACCGTTACCCGATCGCCCGCCACTAAATAAACGTCAGCGCTTAGCGTATAAGAAACTTCGGGTTCCATCACAAAACCGGCGGGTAAAACCGAAAGTTGACCGGTGTCGGAGTGGTCAAAAGAAACAATACCAGCGAACTGTCCGTTGGAATTAACGTACACGCCTTGGCCGGCGCCATTACCCGGCAGGGAACTGCTAATGGAAGCTCCGCCGCTTAAATCCGCCCAAGCTGGTGAAAGACTGGAATCGGCATCAAAATCGGAATCAGCGATTAAATTTGTACCAAGACCAGAGCTGATGCGCAAAAATTCATGGCAACCTTCTTTGCTTTGCTCGCATTGATTATTATTTTGGCTGCCACTCGCGCTGGGAGGCTTTAAGAAAATAAACTCGGAACTTCTCGTCCAGTCGAGAGAATTTTTACCGGAATTATAACCGTTAGAGGAAGCGATAGCATATTTTTCACAACCGGCTTGCGTATCGTCGCAGAATTGCAAAGAATTCTTCAAAAAAGAAACAGTGCCGCCTGCTTCGGAAGTATAGGTCTGGCAAGTATTATATTGAGCGGAACAGGAAGAATCAGCGCCGAATTTCCAAATACGCTTATCTTCAGTGCAATAACCCCAAGAATTATTGCAAGATCCGTCGGATTTTTCCTGAATGCAAGTTTTTTCATCAGCACAATAAGAATCAGCGCGAGTGACGATCAATTTCGGCGATAATTTATTGCCCTGATTATCTACTCCCTGGTCTTGGATAGTGGTGTTTAAAATTTGCGGGCCATAACCTTCCTTGGCGCAGTAATTGAGCGGCGCTTTCAATACCCAATCAGGATCAATTAAACCGCGGCACCAAGCCGGCTGGCTATCATCAGCAAAACAAGCAGTCAATTTATTTAAAGTATTCATACCAGCAACATCTTGATCTCTGGAGTGCGTACGAATATACTCGGCGGCAATCTCCCAGCCAACCGGAATGATCCGATATTTTCTTAAAATAATCAGTGAACGATAAGGATAACCGCTATTCCAGTCTGGTTCGGGCGGATCGTTGTCGCCGCTCATTTTATAACCCAGTGGCGCGTTGCCTTGCAAATATCCGTCAGACAAAGCCTCGCGAACAGTTTTTTTATTGATTATCGCCTGGCGGAAACGCTCGTCGATCACACAGTTCGTCGGTCCAAATCCAAAAATGCTTTTATTGCAGCTGGAAAGCTGGGAAAGAATATCAAAATCTCCGGGAGAATCAAATTTAAGTTTGGCTATTTGATTCAAGGCTCCTTGAACGCCGGAAATACCGCCCGATTGCGGCGCAGCTCCGGAATTAGCCAAACTATTAGAAGCGCTTCCGGCATTGCTTTTATTCAAAGTCTCACCAATCTTGCGCATCGCAGTATGAAAACCGGTGATGGCTAATTGATTCAAAAATACCTGCGCCGCATCCTTCAAAGCATCGCCGGTGAATTGACCAAGGTTGGCATAATACATATTATCGGCAAATGTCTGTTCTGTCCGCGCTTGATTTGGCAAACCTAAAATATCACCGGCAATACTGGTATTTTCCGTATAGCGGCCGTTCATCCCGATTTCCGCCTGTTTATTTAAAATTGCCTGCTCTTGTTCGTTTAGCAAATTGGTTTGCGCTGTAAGGGCAATGCCCAAATCATTTTGCTGAATATCAAAAGAATTAGCGAAATTTTTAAGAAAATCTTTGCTGTTCAAGGCCTGCGACCAATTAGCTTTCATTTTTTGCCAAGTACAATCAGGCTGGGGCGGTCTGGCTATATTTTGCAAACCAAGCCCTATCTTTATTTTAACATCCAAAGACGGTTCGCAAAGAGCACCGCCGAATTGATCGTTCAAACTGCTGATAAAACTACCCTCGGCCGCCTGCCCCACTTTTGTCCATTCATCTCTTGCTGTACCGGTAAACCATTGCGGCTTTTGGCCGGTACCTCCGGAAACAAGCCAAGTAGCAGTATCATAAGCTATAGTGCTCATGGTTCGAGAAATAGCAGTTTGCAAAGCAAAAGAACCAGCGCCTCTGGTTAATTTGTCGTCGAGCCACTGCACTTTGTCCCAAACATATTGCAATCCGTTCCAAGCGGCGATGATCGGAGTGAACGGGTCGAAGGCATAAACCGGACGGATGGCGCTGGAAAATAAGACGATCGTCAAAAGAACAACCGTCGCGTACTTTTTCCAACCGGAAATATTTTTTTTATTCTTTTTATTGAGAAGCATAAATTATTGACTAATAACATTTTTAGTGCTGCTCGCCGCTTGCGCCTGGCACATCTGCTTTAATTCCGCGTCGCTTATTTTACCTAACGACACACTATCAATCTTGCCTGAATCCAATAAATATTTTCTTAGCAGCTTCATATCTTGGCAAGAGATGATTTTGCTATATTCTTCCACCTGGGTGCTTGAAGCCGCGCTAAGCGTGGAAGTTGCGGAAGTTAAATTTATTGCCGTAGAAGTAGCCGCAGCAGGAGCGGTAAAAGCCGTGATGTTGCAAACTTTACCCTGCGGGCAATTCGGATCAGTGTTATTTTTTATTTCCGCACTGTCAGAAATTCCGTCGCTGTCCGAATCAGATAAATAAGGCGAGGTGTGATAAATATTCAGTTCGTTCCAATCAGACAGGCCATCGCCGTCAGTATCCTGGTTTTTTATTTTCTCCTCGTCAGTCAAAGAATTTTGTGCGGATTGGTTATTATCCGCGACCTTTGGCAAGAGCGGCGCTCTTATTCTGTCATTCAAATCTATTGCCCAAAAACTGACAAGCAAAATACCGAAAACAGTCAGCCCGGCCAAAGCAAACTTTTGTTTTTTGGATAAAGTCTGTTTAACAAGTTCATCTCTGCTGCGATTTTCAAATTTCGGCATAATTTTTTCTAAATTTTTTCGCCCATACACCGCATAAGCTCAAAAATTTATAAAAAATTCTGCTCGAAATTTGAAACTCTCGCGACGAGAGCAACTTGTCAAACAAACTCTTGGATTATTTTTAATCTAATCCATGTGAAAATCTGTTTATCTTTTCTGTGCATAATTATACCATGTTTTACCGAAAAACGACAATCTCGCGTAACACACAGCGCACAGCGCGTAACGGTGCTAAAAAACTTCCTGACAAAATAATTTTTCTTTCTTTTTTTTAAAGCCTGCGAAGTTAGTTGTTACGTGTTATGCGTTACGCGTTTTGCGAGGCGAAGCCAATCATTAACCGATAAATCCTCGGCTCTGGTTTTTGGATTAAGCCCGGACTCAACAAGCATGGCTTCGACGGCGGAAGGTTTAAGATGAAGACCGCCAGCCAGATTATTTTTTAACATTTTGCGCTTAGCCGAAAATCCGAACTTAGCCAAGCGGAAAAATTCTTTTTCTTCAATATTACTTTCAACTTTATAACTTTTAACTTTTATCTTAATGATCGCGCTGTCGACTTTCGGCATGGGCCAAAAATTTTCTTTCGGCACCGTGGCGATTATTTCCGGCTCGGCAAAAAATTGTACAGATAAAGCGAGCAATGACATGTCACCGGGCTTGGCGCAAATGCGTTCAGCCACTTCTTTCTGCAACATTAAAACCATCTGCTCGGGCTTATTTTTGGCCGTCAAAAATTTTCTTAAAAAAACAGAGGTTATATTATAAGGAAGATTGGCGACGATCTTGAATTTTGAATTTTGAATTTTGAATTTTGAAAAAGTTTCCAAAACTTTGAAGTCTAAAATATTTTCATTAATAATTTCTACGTTTTCAGTATCGCCCGAGGAAATAGCGTCGCGCAAATAAGCGGCTAATTTATCATCTAGTTCTACGGCTAAAATTTTTCCGGCAACTTTGGCAAGCTTGGCAGTAAGGAATCCTAAGCCAGGGCCAACTTCCAAAACCGTGTCAGCTTTGGACAAATCGGCGGCCTTGATTATTTCATCATAAACATTTTCGGCGATCAAAAAATTCTGTCCCTTACTGCGCGAAGGCCAGATGTCATAGAGTTTGCAAATTTCTTTGGTTCGTTCAAGTAAAATCATTCAAAATAATTTCAAATTAAATATTTTGTCATTCCGAGCGCGTCGCGAGGAATCTATTTTGCAGGAACAGTAAAACTCTTCAACAAAAATTTTTAAAGTTGTTATACGAACTTCTTGGATGATAGACAAAAATGTTTAAATTTAATTTTATCCGACCACAACATTGAGTAATTTTCCGGAAACAAAAATTACTTTAATAATTTTCTTACCCTCTAAATATTTTTTGACGTTTTCATTTCCGCGGGCCAAAGTCATCGCCTCGTCCTGCACTATTTCCGCCGGAACGGAAATAGTGGCACGCAATTTGCCGTTAACTTGCACGACTAAATTTACGGTTTCATCTTTAATTAATTCCGGATCGTATTTCGGCCAAGCGGATATGCTCCCCTCCTTATCTAAGGAGGGGTTGGGGGTGGTTAATGAGAAAATGCTTTTCTTATTTCCTAATTTTTCCCGCCAAATTTCTTCGGCAAGATGCGGAGCAAACGGCGAGAGGATTTGGATGAATTTGGCAAAATCATCGCGGGAAATCCCCTCTTGGGAGGGGTGGCTCGCGCCGCGCGAGACGGGGTGGGTTTTCTCTTCAATTGCGTTAGACAAAATCATCAATGAAGAAATGCAAGTATTAAATTTAAACTCAGCGATATCTTCGGAAACTTTTTTAATAGTTTTGTGAAGTAGCGACTTAATTTCTTTTACGCTGTCCGAAGAAAACACACCCCGTCCACCAGGGGTGTCCACCCCTCTTGATAGAGGAGATTTTTCGGCAATCGCCCAAATGCGATCCAAAAATTTTCGCGCACCGACCAGGCCGTTAGTATTCCAAGCACAAGATTGTCCGAACGGACCCATGAACATTTCGTAAACGCGCATCGCGTCCGCGCCGTATTGCTCAATTATATCGTCAGGATTAATGACATTACCCCAGCGCTTGGACATTTTACGGCCGTCTTCCGCCATGATCAAACCGACGTGCTGTAAGCGGGTAAACGGCTCGTCATAATTTACCACGCCGATGTCGAATAAAAATTTATGCCAAAAACGCGCGTAGATCAAATGCCGCGTGGCATGCTCGGCGCCGCCGACGTAAAAATCCACCGGCGACCAATATTTTTCTTTCTCTTTATCCACCAAAGCTTGCGAATTATGCGGATCAATATATCTTAAATAATACCAACTTGAACCAGCCCATTGCGGCATAGTGTTAGTTTCCCGTTTTGCCGGACCGCCGCAAACAGGACAGGTTGTATTCACCCATTCCGATATATTAGCTAACGGCGACTCTCCAGTGCCTGTCGGTTCGTAATGTTCAACTTCCGGCAAGACAACCGGCAGTTCGCGCAGGGGCACTGGTACTGTTCCACAAGCTGGACAATGCACCATCGGAATTGGCTCGCCCCAATAACGTTGCCGCGAAAAAACCCAGTCGTTCAATTTATAATTAATCTTCTTCTTGCCCTTGCCATTTTTTTCCAGCCATTCAATCATTTTTTTCTTCGCCTCAACCGTCGGCAAACCGTTCAAGAAATCGGAATCAACATTAAAACCATCACCAGTAAAAGCAACGCCGTTAATAAATTTATCCACTAAATAATTGTGGCAAGGATCTGTAATTTTATTCTTGGCTTCCGCGGCGTCCAGCCACTCCACCTTGAATTTTCCTTCTTCTTCGGGAGATAATTTTTGCGCCTCCGCTGTTTCATCAATCAATTCAAAAAATAAACCGTTGATTTCCGTACCGCGATTCACTCCTTTATTATAAGCAATAAAATGATGATGGATTTTTTCCGATTGGCCGATCAGTTTTAAATTTTTATAGCCGGTCTCTTCCAGAATTTCCCGCCGCGCCGCTTGCTCCGGATCCTCCCCTGCTTCAATGCCGCCGCCGACGTTCAAATAGCCGCCGAATTTTTCTCCCCAGTTAAGCAGCAAAATTTTTTTATTTTTCGGATCATAAACCACGGCGACGATTCTTTTCCTAAATTCTTCGTTCTCGCGCTTGACGCCAAACTCCGGCTCGACCACGATCTTAACCGGCAAATCATATTTTTTCGCGAATTCGAAATCGCGCTCATCGTGCGCCGGGACGGCCATGACCGCGCCAGTGCCGTAATTGGCCAAGACATAATCAGCAATAAACACCGGCACTTCCTCGCCGTTCGCCGGATTGATTGCCATCACGCCTTCTAATTTAACACCGGTCTTATCTTTATTTAAATCAGTTCTCTGTAAATCAGTCTTCTTCTTCGCCTCTTCTATATATTTATTAATCTCTTCTAAATTCTTAATTCTTAATTCTTCATTCTTAATTAATGGGTGTTCCGGCGCAATTACAACATAAGTAACGCCGAATAAAGTATCTGGTCTAGTGGTAAACACCGTTAACACACCCCGGCTCGCCACCGGCTCGCCACCCCTCTCAAGAGGGGAATTTTTCTCTAAATCGTAATTCGAAAATCGTAATTCGAAAATCACCTGGGCTCCTTCTGATCTTCCAATCCAATTTCTCTGCATTTCCTTGATCGAATCTTCCCAGCCGGTCAGCTTATCAATATCATTCAATAAGCGGTCGGCGTAATCCGTAATTTTAATCACCCATTGCCGCATCGGCTTGCGCTCGATCTCTGAACCGCAACGCTCGCACTTGCCGTCTTCCAAATCTTCCATCGCCAAACCGGTCTGGCAGGACGGGCACCAAATTATCGGCTCACTGGATTCGTAAGCCAAACCTTTTTCCCACATTTTAATAAACGCCCATTGCGTCCATTTATAATATTCCGGATCGGTCGTATTAATTTCTCTGTCCCAATCATAAGACATGCCGATCTTTTCCAGTTGAGCTTTATAGGTGGCGACATTTTTGGCGGTTTGAATTGCCGGATGAACTTTATTTTTCAAAGCAAAATTTTCCGCAGGTAGTCCAAAAGCGTCCCAGCCCATCGGGTGCAAGACGTTAAAGCCGCTCATCATTTTCATTCTAGCCAAAATATCCGTGGCGATATAACCCTTGGGATGACCGACATGCAAGCCAGCGCCGGACGGATAAGGGAACATGTCCAAAACATAATACTTCGGTTTAGACTCGTCCTCGCCGGTCTTGTAAATCCCCTCTTTTCCCCAGGTTTCATGCCATTTTTTTTCTATTTCTTGATGGTTATATTTGTCCATATTTTTTTGATTATAGAATCAGTTTAGCGAAAAAACCACAAAAAAGCAAATAAAAAAAACGGCTGATTTTCCAATCAGCCGTCCTAATAACAAATTATTTCATTGCAAGCCTGTTTTCTTTTTCGGCTTCCTTTACAAAACTTTCAAGTCTTGTTATTACAACAAGAAGTAAACAAAAAAGAGACGAAAGAGAATAAATGATAGCGAAGAAAGCAATTTTTTTAAAACAAAAAATGGCGATTAACGCTATTAAGCAACTTATCAGCAAAAAACCAACCGTTATCGGAAAAAACTTACTCCGCATTTTGATAAAAAAATTTCCGGCCGACTTAATCATCGGCCAAACAAACTTGGCAAAAAGAAGCGCTATCAACCATAAAAATAAACAAACCACCTTCCATAACAGACTCCAAGCTAAAGACAAGGCGCCGTATCCATTTTTCCGATTCATTTTTTCCTCCTCATTGTTTTATAATGACCCCGACCGGACAATGGTCGGAACTGGTTATTTGATCTTCTATAAAAGAACTGCTTATTTTTCTAAAAATCTTATCAGAAACACAAAAATAGTCAATCCGCCAACCAATATTGCGAGCTCGAGCATTAGCATAAAAGATCCACCAGGTATATTGCACCTTATCCGGATGCTGGGCGCGCCAAACATCGACAAAACCGGCTTTGAGTAATTTAGTCATCCAGCCGCGCTCTTCCAGCGTAAAACCGGCGTTTTTTTGATTTTCTTTTGGCCGGGCAAGATCAATTTCTTTATGGGCGACGTTAAAATCTCCGCAAATGATAAGTGGTTTTTTCTTTTCCAATTTTTTTAAAAAAGTCAGCAGACGATTACTCCATTTTATTTTATATTTTAATCGACTCAATCCGCGCTGAGCGTTAACGAAATAAATATTGCACAAATAAAATTTTTCAAATTCAAGCGTTTGCACTCGCCCTTCCGGATCGTTGGAAAATTTTTCCTCGCCTAGAACTTTAAGTCCATCCTTAACCAAAGTCATAGTGCCGGAATAGCCGGGACGCGCGGCCGAATGCCAGAATTCCTGATAACCGGCAAAATCAAAAATCTCTTTATTTCTAGCGTCGTCCGAAATCTTTATTTCCTGCAAACATAAAACGTCAGGTTTCTCTGATTCCAAAAATTTATCAAAACCTTTTTTAATAACAGCTCGTATCCCGTTAATGTTCCAAGATATAATTTTCATGAAATTTCAAATTTCTAATTTCTCTTTAAGAGTTATCATTATCCTTAACGATTAATAAGTTTTTGCAATTTTTTTACTGACGCTCCGCTCACCTTCATTTTCGGCTTTTTTTTCTTTTCCCGTTGGGCAATTTTCTTTAAAGCTTGGGTTTCTAAATATTCATGATCAACTCTCGCCATAAAAAACAAAAAATGATATAATTAAACCATCTTTAATTATAGGCCAAAATTTATCCCGAGGCAATGAATAAATTGAGCAAAAAAATAATCATCCTTTTGGCGATCATCATTCTTGTTATTCTAGGCGCTGTTATTGCTCATCTTTCCGGCCAGAAAAAAGTAACGACTCCGGCGCAAATTTATCAAATTCCGGAAAGGAATGATTATTTTCTCGGCACCACTACTCCCCGCCTTACTGTCGTTGAATTTTCCGATTTCGACTGCCTTCATTGCCAAAATTCCTATACTACTTTAAGGGAAGTAGGCATTAAATATAAAAATTCAATAAAAATAATTTTTAAAGATTTTCCCTTGCATGCCAATTCTCTTGACTTAGCAATGACTGGACGCTGTGCCGGCGAACAGGACTTGTTTTGGCCAATGCATGACAAATTATTTTCCCTGCAAGGCCAATTTGCTACTTCCTCGCTTCCTGACTTGGCCATGCAAATCGGCGCTGATAAAAATAAATTTATCAATTGCTTTAACAGTAAAAAATATTTAAACGAAATAAAGCTTGATTATGCCGACGGTCAAGACCTGGGCATTACCGGCACCCCGACCTTTTTTTTCAACGGCTATAAATATGCAGGAGAAATTCCAGCCGATAAGTTTGAAGAAATAGTCCAGCATTTCCTTAAATAGCAAAAATAATTGGATTAATTTTTCATTTTGAGATTTTCATTTTAAATTATTTATGAAACAGATTAGATTACACGGCCGCGGCGGACAAGGCGTTGTCACTTGCGCCGAACTTATCGCCATCGCCGCCTATAAAGACGGGCATCAATCCCAAGCCTTTCCTTCTTTTGGCGTGGAACGCACCGGCGCGCCCATCCAAGCTTTTGCCCGCATCGACGACCAATTCATCCGCAACCGCGAACAGGTTTATCATCCTGATATTTTAATTATTCTCGACCCAACCTTAATCGGCCTTGTCGACATGACCGGCGATTGCGGCAAAGATATAAAAATAATAGTTAATACAACCCAGAAGGCCGAGGAACTTAACTTAACTTTTGGGCCGAAAAAACAAAAAATTCCACTTACCAATATTTACGCGACCGATGCCTCAAAAATCGCCATGGAAATATTGGGCCGCAATCTGGCCAATACCACAATCCTTGGCGTTTTAGCGCGCGCGATAGATTTGGTCAGTATCAACGGATTAAGAGAGGCAATTAAGGAAAAATTTGAAGAAAAAGGCGAAGCGATAGTCAAGAAAAATATTGAGGCGATAGAACGCGCTTACAGCACTTAATTAAAAATGAAAATGTCAAAATGTAAAATGAGCTTTTATAAACAATTTTTCATTTTGAGATTTACATTTTACATTTCTTAAATATTTCTCTTTATTATTTTATGCCAATAAATATCACTTGCGAACCGGGTTCGACAAAAATAAACAAGACTGGCGGCTGGCGCACTTTTCGTCCGCAAACCGATTTGGAACATTGTATTTCCTGCGGCACTTGCGCGCGCGTCTGTCCGGAAAATTGCATCAAAATGATAATCACCCCTCCTTCCGAAGGAGGGGTTGAGGGTGGTTCTGTGGAGGGTAGACCAAAACCGCAAACCGATTATGATTTTTGCAAAGGCTGCGGCGTCTGCGCCGAAGAATGCCCGGTCAAGGTTATAAAGATGGAACTAGAACGGAAATAACCAATATCAAATAAAAAATATTCAAAAAAATATTAAAATATTTAAATATTAAATTATTGTTTTAAATATTGGTTATTGATTATTGGATATTAAAATATCATTTATGAAACCCCAAATCCTCGAAGGCTCGCGAGCCATCGCTCTGACAATTAAAAATATCAAACCAAGCGTTGTTTCCGCTTACCCTATAACTCCGCAAACTCATATTGTGGAAGACTTGGCGCGCTTTAAGGCCGACGGCGAGGCGGATTACGAATATGTCCGCGCCGAAAGCGAATTCGCCGCCGCTAGTATTATTCTTGGCGCTGCCGCCACCGGCGTGCGTGCTTATTCCGCCACCAGCTCGCAAGGATTATTATTGATGACTGAGGTTATTTTCAATATTGCCGGCATGCGTTTGCCGATTGTCATGACCTGCGCCAACCGCGCTGTTTCCGCGCCGATCAATATTTGGAATGATCAGCAAGACGTGATGACTATCCGCGATTCCGGCTGGATTTTATTATTTGCCGAAAATCACCAAGAAGCGCTTGCCCAGCATATTTTGGCTTACAAAATAGCGGAAAAATTAAACTTGCCGGTGATGGTTAATGTCGACGGTTTTGTTTTAACTCATACTTATGAAGAAGTTTCAATTCCAACCGAAAAAGAAATAAAAAAATTCTTGCCTGATCATCAGCCGAAAGCAGGCACTTATCTTGACCCTGAGAACCCTCGCACTTTTGGCGCTTTTGCCACGCCGGGCGATTACATGGAAATTCGCCAAGAATTGCACGACGATTTAATTTCCGCTTTGCCGGTTATCAAAGATGAATACGAAAAATACAATAAAGTCATTCCAATAAAAAAATTTCAAATTTCAAATTTCAAATTTCAAATCGACAACGGTTTAATCGAATACTACGGGCCACGCAAAGCCAAGACAGTTATCATTACCATAGGCTCGGTCGTCGGCACCATTAAAGATATTATTGATGAAAAAAAATCTGCCGGTTTATTCTCCGGCGGCGTCGGCGTTTTGAAATTAAAAGTTTTCCGCCCTTTTCCGGCTGACGAATTGCTTAAAACTTTAAAAATGGTCGGCGCAAAAAATATCGCCGTGGCGGAAAAAGCCGTGTCCTTAGGCTATTCAGGGCCTTTATATATCGATGTCAAAGCCGCCTTGCAAGGAAAAATTTCCGCTAAAATAAAAAATTTTATTATCGGCCTAGGCGGACGGGATGTTACGAAAGAAATGATTCGTGATATTATAACCAAAGCTATGAAAAAAAGTGATGAGTTAGAGTTTATTGGCAAATAACGTTCTTAAATTTACAATTTACAATTTTAAAATAATGATTCAATTTTAAATTTTTAAAATTTAATCATTGAAAATTATTTTAAAATTGTAAATTGATAATTGAAAATTAAATTATATGTTCACAAAAAAAAATAAATTTCATTTTATTCCGCTCACCGCTCTTTTGCTAGCTATATTTCTACCAATCATAGGCCTGGCCTTTTTATCGCTTGCTCCAAATACAGCTTTGGCTGCCACAAGCAATCTGACTTTACAAGTACCAATACCTACTTTGAACGGCGGCAATTCCGTGATAACCTTTAACGGCACCACCGCGCCGATAGCTCAGTATGTCAAAGCGATTTATACTTATGCAGTTGGCGCAGTCGGTATCGTCGCGGCAGTTGTTTTGATGATCGGCGGCCTGATGTGGATAACCGCCGGCGGCAATGCTTCCAGCGTTTCCGAAGCCAAGACTATGATCACTGCTTCTATAACTGGTTTAGTTTTAGTAATGACTTCTTATCTTTTACTTTCTCAAGTCAGCCCATCTTTAGTGAATCTGCAATCAACCATAATACCTACGCCAAACGCCGCGCCGGTCACGACAGCCACGACAAAATGCGTATTTTCCACATTTAGTAGCTTTAAAGCGGATTGCCAGGATAAAAAAAACTATGATGATTGGTGTACTTGTCAAAACGACAATTCTTGGAAATTCGTTAGCGACGCTTGCTCCGACACTGATTCAAGAAAAGGGGTTTGTTGTTGTCCGGCGCTACCTGAAGGTTGTACTGATTATTCAATTCCCTGTCAAAATTGCTCCCCAAATTGTGGCAAGGTAGACCAAGTAAGCGCAAAAATTGATTGTAAATCTTTAAAATCATGTCAAGCTTCCAGCGCAATATTAGATAAGCTCAAAATATTTTCAGACAAGTTAAAAAACAGTGGAATCAGCATAGAAATAACAGAGGCTTGGCCTCCAACTGTTGAACACGCAATGATTGGCCATCAAAACGGAAATTGTATAGATCTTAATCCTTGGAATAGAGAAGACGACAAAAATAAACAAAAGGTGGAAACAATTTATTCGGCTTTAGTTAGTGCAGGATTCTCTGATATACGTTTCGAGTGTTTTCCTAGCGACGGATGTTCCTGCCCTACTTATAATAATCAAATAGTTACCAAATGTGGCATAACAGAAACTGGAAAAAAAGCAGGGGGCAATAATCATTTTCACGTTTGCAATTAATTTTATTTTAATTATGAATACTACCATAGTTCCAAAAACCAAAGCTGTCTTGGGTGAAAGTCTTATTGCCCCGGGTCATCGCGCTTGCGCCGGCTGTGGACAAATGATTGCCGCCATTGCCGCATCTAGAGCCATGGGGCCGGATGTTATTATTGCCAATGCCACCGGCTGTTTGGAAGTGACGACCACGCCTTATCCGGAATCAGCCTGGAAAATACCTTGGATTCATTCCTTATTTGAAAATCCTGCCGCGGTCGCTTCCGGCATTCGCGCGGCTCTTGATTATAAAAAAGATAGTAGGACCAAAGTGATAGTCCAGGGCGGCGATGGCTCAAGTTTTGATATCGGTTTCGGTTTAATTTCCGGCATGTGGGAACGAGGCGAAAATATTTTATATATTTGCTATGACACTGAAGTTTACTCCAATACCGGTATCCAGGCCTCCGGCGCTACACCTCCGGGCGCTTCGACAACCACGACTCCGGCCGGCATCAAATCTCTCGGCTCAATGCAACGCAAAAAAGATATGCTCGCCATCGCGCTGGCGCACGGCGTTAAATATGTAGCGCAAACAACCGCTGGTTATCCGCAAGACATTACTGCCAAAGTTAAAAAAGGAATTGAAACACAAGGCCCGGCCTACATCCAAATCATGGCGCCCTGCATTCCGGGCTGGGGAATAAAAACTTCTGAGGCAATGCAAGTCGCTAAATTAGCCGTCCAAACCGGCCTTTACCCGATCATAGAATATATTGACGGACAACTTGCCAGTGTTTCTAAAATTCAAACATCAGTCAAAGTCGAAGAATATTTAAAAGTTCAATCACGCTTTAAGCATTTATTTTCTTCAGAGGAAGGAAAAAAAGAGATTGCCTTTATCCAAGAATTAGCCAACAAAAATATAGCGAAATACGGACTGGCCGGATAAATATCCAATAAAAAAAATAACCAATATCCAAAAAAATATTTAAATATTAAAATATTTTTTAAAGTATTGGTTATTTTTTTATTGGATATTTTATTTTCTGTCTAGCGCTTTATTCACCAATGCGTCCGCTTCGGCATTAAATTCTCGGCGCACATGCTTAAAACTTATTTTCTTAAAGCCCATCGAAGTATTATAAATTTTCATAAACAGTGGCGCCAAATCCTTGTCGCGGACTTTATATTCGCGATTCAATTGCTTAACCACCAATTCGCTGTCCAAAAAAAATTCCAAATCTTCGGCGCCGAATTGCTTCGCCTTCTCAATCGCCGCAATCACCGCCCGATATTCAGCCTGATTATTGGTCGTCTCACCGATATATTCGGAAATTTCGGCGACAATTTCTCCTCCGGATTTCAAAACCGCACCAATCGCCGCCGGCCCGGGATTGCCCCTGGCCCCCCCATCGGTGTATATAATAAGTTTAGTTCTTGTCATAATAAATTTTAAATTTATAATTTTAAAATAATTTTAAATTTTCCAATTTTCAATTTTTAACCTTTCCTTTTGAAAACGCAGAGATAAGAACAGATTTACAATTTAAAATTTATTCATTAAAAATTATTTGAAAATTTAAAATTGAAAATTGTAAATTTAATCCACGTATATCGCTTCCGGCGACCAATGACCTTTTTTTATCAGTTCGCTGCCGTGCATCTTTAGATCAATCAATTTTAATTGCAAAGTGGTATTGCCGTTAAATTCATTCTCGTCCAAAGTATAAACCGCGTCGACCATGTCGCCGATTTTGAAATCGCCCCATTCTTCGGCGCGGCTAAAAGCAATGCCCCAAATCCCCTTTATATCATCAACCAGAGCCAGCTTGAATTTAATATGTCGGCCGTCAGCACCCATCTTCATTATATCTTTAATTATAACATTCTCGCTTAAAAATTTAGGTTCTGGATTATGCTGGCCGAACGGCTCCAGTTTTTTTATTTCCCGATAAAACGCTCGACTTACCTCCGCAAGCGAAATTTCGCAGTCGATCTTCAACTTAGGCTGCAATTCAATTTCTCCAAGTTCGCGGCGGGCGATCTTACGCATTCCTTCAGAAAACTCCGGTAAATTCGCGGCTGTCACATTAAAACCGACAGCCATCGGATGACCGCCGTGATTTCCCAATAAATCCCCCACCTCTTCAATCGCTTTAAATAAATTAAATTCTTCAATACTCCGACCAGACCCCTTATAACCGTTATCGGTTTTGGTTATAATAAGCGTTGGCTTATAATATTTTTCAGTGATTTTTCCGGCTATCAAGCCAACAATCCCTTCATTCCAAGCCTTGGATTTTTCCGGACAAATGCCGATAATTATTTTTTCGTCTATTTGTTTTTTAAGCTGTTCTTCAACTTCCAAAACCAATTCTTCCGTTTCTTTCTGTCGGCGCAAATTACGCTCATTTAGCATCTCTGCTTCTTTTTCCGCCTCGCTTTTTTCTTTAGTGGTCAATAAATTATAAGCATTACCAGCCGAACCCATCCGGCTGGAAGCGTTAAGCCTAGGCGCGATCTGAAAACCAATATTCCAAGCTTCCAAATTTTTACCCTCAATTTTTGCCGCTTTGAATAATTCTTTCAGGCCAATTCTTTTTGTGGCATTCAAAACTTCTAAACCTTTTTTTAACAACAATCTATTCTCGCCTAAAAGTGTCACGCAATCAGCTACTGTTCCGATTGCCACCAAATCCAAGGATTTTTCTAAAATCTTTTTTTTCTGCTCAGCGCCTAATTTGGCTTTTTCCACCAGAGCCTGAACAAATTTAAAAGCCACGCCAACGCCGGCTAAAAATTTAAAAGGATATTTTTCGCCCTTACTGTGAGGATTAATAATTAAGCAAGACGGCAAATCCTCTGCTAAATCCGGCGGCGTGTGATGATCGGTAACAATAACTTCCAAACCTAATTCCCGAGCATAACAAATTTCTTTATTGTTGCGAATTCCCACATCGACCGTAATAATAAGTTTCGCTCCTTTCTTAATTATTTTATCAATCGCTTCATTGTGAAGTCCGATCCCCTCGGCTAAGCGATCAGGAATATAAACAAAAACATCGCCATGTAAAATACTTAAAGTTTCATAAAGCAGAGCCGAAGCAGTCATACCATCGGCGTCATAATCACCATAAACGCAAACCTTATTCCCCTTCTTCACGTGCTCGATCACTAAATTTATCGCTTCCTCCATCTTATTAAAAAGAAACGGATCAAAATTATCTTCATATTTGCCGTGTAAAAAAAGTTCAATCGCTTCCGAATCACGCAAATCACGATTATAGAGCAATTGCAAAATCACCCGATCATATTCGGGTAATTTTTTAAAAAAATCTTCACGGGCGGCGGTTGCCACTTGCCAAACTTTGTTCATAACAATATAATGCTAATCCGCGAATTAATGCGAATGCCGCGAAAACCGCGAATAATTCCTATCTGAAAGATGCGGTGCCAACAGTCCAGGCGACCATACTGAAAATTACCATGAAGGAGACGAAGATCCAAACTATTTTGACGATTGTTTTCCGTTTGATCATATTAATAATATAATCCGAATCTACAAATATCAATCCAAATCTACGGATAACATCCGAATTATCCGAATGCGCTTATCATCCATTCGGATGTCATACGTAGATTCGCCTAAAATTCGTAGATTCGAATTATGTATAAACTAAATTTATTTCTTCAAAATTTTCACAAAAGTTTCCGGCGGTATCTCCACACTTCCCCTGCCCGCTTGCATCATCTTTTTCTTGCCCTTCTTCTGTTTTTCTAAAAGTTTGCGTTTGCGGGAAACATCGCCACCGTAAAGTTTAGCCGTAACGTCTTTGCGTAAAGCGGCCAAGCGTTCCGCGGCAATAATTTTTCCGTTGACCGCGGCCTGTAATTTGACCACGAACATCTGTCGCGGCAAAGTATCTTTCAAAATTTCCACCACAGCGCGTCCTTGCCGGAAAGCATCGTCTTCGTAAACGATCGTCGCCAAAGCTTCTACCGCTTCTTCCGCCACCAAAATATCCAAACGCACAACTTTTGCCGGACGATAATCCAAAAATTCATAATTGATCGAGGCAAAACCTGAGCTGGCGCTTTTTATTTTATCATAAAAATCAGTCAGGATCGAAGCCATCGGCAGATCATAATGCAAAATGACGCGCGCTTCGTCCAAATATTCGGTATTTTTATAAATCCCCTTTTTATCAACGGCCAATTCCATTACTTTACCGATATAATCTTTGGGTACGATGACGTCCAAAGCCACCCACGGTTCTTCAATTTTATTAATTTCAGTTGGTCCGGGAAGTTTTTGTGGCGTACGGATAACAACTTCTTCACCATTTCTTTTAAATACTTTGTAAGCGACAGACGGTACGGTGACGATCAAATTCAAATTGAATTCCCGCGAAAGCCGTTCTTGAAAAATTTCCAAATGTAGAAGACCCAAAAATCCGCAGCGGAAACCAAAACCCAAAGCCTCGGAATGTTCCGGTTCGTAAGAGAGTGAGGCGTCGTTCAATTTCAAGCGGTCAATGCTCTCGCGCAAAACCTGAAAGTCGTCGCCTTCGCGCGGAAAAACTCCGGCAAAGACCATCGGCTTCACTTGCTCATAACCTTTCAACGGTTCAATCTTATCAAAATCAGCTACAGTCGTGACCGTATCGCCGACCGCACATTCTGTCACGTCTTTATAGCTCGTCACAATATAGCCGATCTCGCCGGTGCTTAATTCACCGGTCGGCTGATATTCTGGGTTAAAAATACCGATATCTAAAACCTCACTAACATTTTTAGTGTTATACAATTTTATCTTGTCGCCTTTTTTAAAAGCGCCGTCCATTACCCGGATATGCGCGACCACTCCTTTGTATTCATCATAATTGGAATCAAAAATAAGCGCGCGAGTGGGATTCCCCTCTCGGGAGGGGTGGCCCGACGCGTCGTCGGGACGGGGAGGGTTTAAGCTGGCTTCACCGGGAGTTTTTTTAAAAAAATCCGAAGGTCTGATAAACTTATCCGGGGCTGGAACTTTGGCGATCACTTCGCGCAGAACCTTTTCCACGCCCTCGCCGGTTTTTCCCGAAGCCAACAAAATTTCTTTTTCCTTACAGCCAAGCAAATGAATTATTTCCTGTTTAACTTTTGGCACATCCGCCGCCGGCAAATCGATCTTATTGATTACTGGCACGACGGTAAGATTTTCATTCATGGCCAAGTACAAATTCGCCAAAGTCTGCGCTTGGATTCCTTGGGTCGCATCAATTAAAAGTATAGCCCCTTCAACAGCGGCCAAAGACCGGGAAACTTCATAAGAAAAATCCACGTGCCCGGGCGTATCGATCAAATTCAGAATATACCCTTCCCAATGCATGGTGACGGGTTTTAATTTAATGGTAATGCCGCGCTCCCGCTCCAAATCCAGCTTATCCAAAAACTGCTCGCGCATCTTGCGCTTTTCAATCGTGCCGGTCATTTCCAAAAGCCGGTCGGAAAAAGTCGACTTGCCATGATCAATATGGGCGATAATGCAGAAGTTTCTAATATTCTTCATAATCCGATAAATAAGAAAAGGGGTTAAAAATCAACCTCTTTATATAATATAGTATCTTTTATAAAGGGTTTGGTCAAATAGATAACACAAAAAAAGAGCAAAGAACGCTGTTCTGCGCACTCATGCTCTTTGCTCCATGTTTTTATGCTACATGATTACGGTTCTTCCACTTCCGTTGGACGATTCTTAGCCGCCAGGCGCAAAAGACGACTTTTGGCCGAGGCTATAAAGCTGGCCATTTCTTCGCTTTTTAATAGCCAGCAAAATAAAGCGTAAACAAGCAAACCGGAAAGGCCGGCGGCCGAACCCTGGACTAAAACTCCCCAGAATTTGGTCATATCAATAAACGGCCAGACAATATCTTTCATCTGCTGGGCGACAAAACCGCAAGCTATCGCAGCTAAAGAAAATTTTAAGACAGAGATAAAAATTCGGTTTTCATCCAAGTCGCCAACCGATAAATGCAACAATAGCCAGAGCAAAACAAAATTAAAAATATTGGCCAGAGAAAATGATAGCGCCAGGCCGCCGACTCCGAGCCGGGCGGAAAAATAAAAAGCTAAAAACACATTAGCCGCCACACAAAGCAAACCGATGATAAACGGCGTCTTCGAATCTTCGCGGGCGTAAAAAACTCTGATTAATAATGGAATAGTCGCCTGCGCAAAAAGACTCAAGGAAAAAAATCCCAGCGTATTAAAAGTCAAAGTCGTGGCGTCCCAATCGAATTGGCCTGAACCTAAAATAACGCGGACAATCTGCGCGCGCAAAACTAAAATTAAAACCGTCGACGGAACGATAAAAAATAAAATCTGTCTTAAGGCCGAAGAAAATCTGGCCACTAATTTTTTATTATCGCGCGCCACGGCCGACATGGCAGGAAAAGCCGCAATGGCAAAAGAAATCCCAAAAATACCGATAGGAAAATATTGTAAATTATTGGCCAAGTTAAAAACTGTCAGCGAGCCAACCGCCAAGCCGGAAGCAATCGCGGTGATCACCACCAAATTTAATTGCGAAACGGCCAAGCTTAAAGTCCGCGGCACCATCATCTTTAAAATTTTTCTTAAATTATGATCGGCCAAATCCAAAATCGGCGCGTATTTATAACCCAAAGTTAAAACGGTCGGCATTTGAATTAGCATGTGCAAAAAAGCGCCAAGCACCACACCCCAGGCCAAGCCGTAAATCCCCAAGATCGGCACAAAAAACAATGCCCCGATGATAATTCCGACATTATAAAAAATCGGCGCCAAGGAATAAACAAAAAATCTTTTAAACGATTGCAAGACGCCGGAAAAAATACTCGAAACTGCTAAAAGTATCGGTGACAAAAACATAATCCGACTTAAGGCAGCAGTCTTGTCTTGCAATTCTGGCGAAAATCCCGGCGCGATTATCATTCTAATCAAGGGTCCGGCAAAAATTATTCCCAAGATCGAAAGAATTCCCAGAGCGATTAACATTAAATTCAAAATATTATTGATCAGCCGCCACGCCTCGGTATTTTCCAAACCAAAAAGATTAACGATCGTTCCCTTAAAATCCTTGATTAGTCCGGTGAAAACCGGAATTAATCCGGCCGACAGCGCACCCAAAACCAATAAATTAAAAATCAAATCCGGCACGCGGAAAGCGGCATAATAAGAATCCAAAATCGTGCCAGCGCCGAATTGACCTGCCAAAATGCGGTCACGCAAAACGCCAAGCAAGCGGCTAACGAGCGACGAAAGAGCGACCAAAATTGCCGCCACGGTGATGCTGTTAATTTGTTTGTTAAAAAGTCTTTTAATCATTAATATAAATAAAATATAATTAACTTAACACAACTACTAATAATTTTAAAAATTCCATCTTAGCAGTTTTCTATATTACCACAAAATTTTCCAAAACTGTTGATGAATAGCGAATTAATTGAATGCTTGACAAAATTTAAAAACTATGATATAAGTTATTTATACTAAAATTCGCACCTTTACAAACCATCAAATGAACCGTAAAACACAAGGAGGATTGATTTATGAACAGAGCATGTCTTTCAGCCGTTGTTATTTCGGGACTTATCTTTTCAGCCCTTTCCGACAGTACCAGCCATTTCGAAGGTTACGACCAATCCATAGCCATGGGCGCTTATCTTAAAAAAAATGATAAAAACGTATGGGTTGGCTGTATTTTAAACGTAAACGAAAATAATGCAACTAGAGACTCCTCGATAAAACAATTTTTAATTATCGTAGGTATGCTCAAAAAAAACGGTTTTTCAACGTCATCATACTGGGAGCCAACTCAGTCAATAGTTGCATCCATTGTTATCTGCACTGCGGGGTCCTATATAAGGATATTGAATCAGCCAAGCGCTGAACCCGAATGGTCTGGGTACTTCACGGAGAAAGAGTTGGAGAAAAAATTATTTTTCTTTCTCGGAAAAATAATCAACCATTAGGTTACAGGGCGCCAAACGCAAGTGCGGCGCTCTTCTTATTTTATCTTTTTCCTTTTTTACTTTTAACTTTATAACTTTCAACTTTCAAGCTCCAATTCCCCAATCATAATTTTGCCGCGAGCTTTGATGGTAAAATTTCTCTTGGTTAAAATTTTAATCATTCTTTTATTAGTCGGAAAAAATTCCGCCCAGACTTTTTTTACGCCGCGCGAACGGGCGATGTCGAGCATGTGGTCGGTTAATTCACTTCCTAAACCTTTCTCTTGCCAGGAATCAATAACCACCACCGATAATTTAGCTGACTCAATATACGGGTCAATTATCAAACGCACTGCGCCGATCATCTGGCTTTTTTTGCCGACAGAAATTTCTGCCTCTAAACCAATCTCGCGATCATAATCATTTTGAGTAAAACGCAATAAAAATTCATGATCGATTTTTTTAATGACTTGCAAATAACGATCCTTCTGCGACTTGGGCGAAAGGTGATGAAAAAAATCAGCCACTAAATCTTCATCTTCCGGGCGCAAGGCTCGAACAAAAACTTGTTTACCTGTTTTAGTTTTAACTGTTGTTTCAAATTCTTTCGGATAAGGCGAAATAACCAAATGCGAGTATGGTTTATGTTTCACGCCTAAAACTTTTTCATCCAAAATAACTTTAGCATCAAGCACCACGCCGCCTTTTTCATCAACCGCAAAAGGATTAATATCCAATTCTTTGATCTCTGGAAAATCGGAAACCAAATAAGCAAATTTATATAATAAAAATTGGATCGCTTCAATATCTACGCCCGGCATGCCGCGATAGCCTTCTAATAATTTATAGATTTTTGTTTCCTGGATCATTTTTAAAGCGAGCGACATATTGAGTGGCGGCAAGCCGACCGCTGTATCACGAAAAACTTCGACGGCCACGCCACCCATACCAAAAACTATCGCCGGCCCAAAAACTTCGTCTTTCTTGCAGCCGATCAAAAGCTCATAACGTTTCTTGGTCATCGTTTCAATAAATACTCCGTCGATCTTAGGCATCCCCCTCCTTTCCAAGGAGGGGTTAGGGGTGGTTCCGGAACGACGCATATTCACCGCAAATTTTTTCACCCCATCCATAATTTCATGATATGCCTTTTCCGCTTCGGCCTTGGAATTGATATTTAATTTCACGCCGCCGATATCGGTTTTATGTAAAATATCCGGCGATAAAATTTTCATCACCACCGGCATGCCGATCATTTCCGCAATCTCGCCAGCCTCAGTAGCAGTTTTGGCAATACCGTTTTTTGCCACCGGAATTCCATAATTAGCGATCATCTCCTTAGCTTCCGCTTCAGTTAACACGAGCCGGCCGTCAGCCACAACTTTTTCGATCAATTTTTTATTAGCTTCGGTCTTGGGCTTAAAAGCGTGCGGCACCGAACCAGGAGTTTCTTTTAAAAATTCCAGACGCTTGCGATAGCTATCCACATACATAAAAATATCCACGGCTTCTTCCGGCGTACGATAGACGGGGATATTTCCTTTTTCCAAAATCACACGGCCTTCCGCCACGTCATCGCCGCCCATCCAAGACGCGAGCATAGTTTTGCCGGTTTTATTTTTTATGGAGACAATCTGCCGCGCCACATCAGTCGGACTGGTCATCTCCTGCGGCGTCAAAATTATCAAAGCCGCATCAACATTGGGATCAGCCAAACATAATTCCACCGCCTGGCGATAGCGCAAAGGATCAGCATCGCCTAAAATATCCACCGGATTAGCAGTGGAAGCCGCTGACGGCAAAAACTTTTTTAAAGCAGTTACAGTAGCGTGAGATAATGCGGCTAAACGCTCATTGTGCAAAGCTAAACGATCGGCGGCAATAACGCCTGGACCGCCGGCGTTAGTAATAACCGCGACGCGATTATCCGCCGGACGCTTTTGCATGGCCAAAATTTTCGCCACATGAAAAAGATCCAGCGCACCATCAACGCGGATGATTCCGGCGCGTTCAAACGCCGCATCATAAACCGAGTCATTGCCGGTGATGGCGCCGGTGTGCGATTTAGCCGCCTGCGAACCCGCTTCGGTGCGCCCGACTTTCAAAACTACGATCGGTTTCTGGCGGGAAAACGCCCGCGCCGCGCTCATGAATTTTCTCGCCTCCCTTAATGATTCCATGTAAATTAAAATACTATCCGTGTTCGGATCATCGCCGAAATAATCGATCAAATCATGAAAAGAAATATCGATATTGGAACCGATGGAAACAAAATGCGAAAAGCCGACATTATTTTTAAGCGACCAATCCAAAATGGCAGTGCAAAGCGCGCCCGATTGAGAAATAAAAGCGATGTGTCCGGGCAAAGCCATCTTGTTGGCGAAACTGGCGTTCAAATTTATCGACGGCCGGATAAACCCCAAACAATTCGGACCGATTATCCGCATATTATAATCGCGGGCGATAGATAAAATTTCCTCACTCATCTTCTGACCCTTGGCGCCGATTTCGTCAAAGCCGGAAGAAATAATAATTAAGCCGGACACGCCCGCCTGTCCGCACTCCAAAACTATAGCCGGTACGGTTGCGGCCGGCGTAACAATAATCGCCAAATCAATTTTATCCGGAATATCCGAAACTTTCGGATAGGCCTTGATGCCGGCCACGCTCTCGCGCGCCGGATTGACCGGATAAACGATCCCTTGATAATTATTGCCGATCAAATTTTTCATCAGCGCATTGCCGACGCCGCCTTCGCGGTCGGACGCGCCGATGACGGCGATCGTTCCGGGATTAAAAATCTTATCTAATTTTCTTTCGCTTAAAGGGTAGGCTGTTTCCATGATATTTCATATAAAATATTAATGCTTAAATTATAGCATATCCAAAAAAAATTCCCCATTGCTTGTTACAGCAATGAGGAATCAATATAATATGTGGTCTTTATCCCCAGAAACCAAGGACAGAGAAGATCAATATTAATACGACGAACGGAATAGCTATCATAAAGAACTCCTTTTTTTATTGTAAAAAATTTTATTTCTTATTTTCAATATAATCATAATAGCATATTATATAAATTTTGTCAATGATATTGGCTAAAAAACATTAATATTAGCCAAAAATAAAAAATGCCCGAAAGCACCTTTTATACAAAAATGGTTATAACTCTAAATAAAATTAATCCCTCTCTTCCCCTATATCTAAAGAATACATTTCAAAATCATCTTTTAAACCACTATTACTACCCAAATCTCTTCTTATAGAACTAACCATTTTTCTAAATCTATTCAGTTGGTCACCGTTATTAACAGAGGAAACGCCTCCCGTCTGAATAAAGTTTTCTATACTTTTTCTTACTTTTTCATCTGCAAACAAAATTATTTCATTATAATACTTTTTCAAAAAATCTTTTTTAACTTTTCTCCTATCATCCTTTGATAAATTTGGATCACTTAAAAAAGCCCTCGCATTATCAAGCAAAGAAGAATATGAATTTATTTTAGCAGCACGACGTTCTTCTTCTCTCTTTTGCTTATCCAAAATAAAATAATTAACAATACTCACAACCACAGCAGAAATCACAGCAATTGATATACTATTTATTAAATCCATAGTTATGCTTGCGCACTGTCGCAGTCACTTTTAAGAGACTGGGGCAAAACAAAATTTATCATTCATCATCTATCATTTATCATTAAATAAGAGCGCTCGTATCACCAAGTGGCAAACCGAGTTCTTTAGCTTTCAAAATGCGGCGCATAATTTTGCCGCTTCTCGTTTTTGGTAAGGATTCGACAAAAGCGACGTCTTTCATAACGGCCACCGGACCGATTGTCTTGCGCACATGCAATTTTAATTCATCTTTCAATTTATCATCGCCAACAAAACCTTTTTTCAAAATGCAAAATGCTTTAATGACTTCGCCTTTTATTTCATCAGGCACGCCAATCACGCCGCACTCGGCCACGGCCGGATGGGAAACAAAAGCTGATTCAACTTCCGCGGTACCGATGCGATGTCCCGCAATTTTTAACATATCGTCCGTGCGGCCTTGGATGAAAAAATAACCGTCCTTGTCTTTGAAACCAATATCGCCGGTGAAAAAAACGCCTTTAATATCATGCCAATAAGTTTTTAAATATCTTTCCGGCGCGTTGAAAACCGTGCGGATCATTGACGGCCAAGGAGTTTTAATTACCAAATAGCCGCCCTTTCCGGCCGGAACTTTTTTGCCTTTCATATCTAAAATATCAGCTTGAATTCCGGGAAACGGTTTAGTCGCCGAACCGGCTTTCAAATTGGTCACCGGCAAAGGCGATATCATATTACAACCAGTTTCCGTTTGCCACCAGGTATCAAGCACCGGCCGTTTGCTTTTGCCCACATGCTTAAAATACCAAGTCCAAGCTTTCGGATTGATCGGCTCGCCCACCGAACCGAGCAAGCGCAAAGTCGGCATCTCGTGTTTGTCCGGCAATTCATCGCCCAAGCTCATCATGGCGCGGATCAAAGTCGGCGCGGTATAAAGAATAGTGATCTTGTATTTTTCCACCATGCTCCAAATATGATCCTGTTCGGGAAAATCCGGTGTGCCTTCATACATCAGCGTTGTCACGCCGGCCAAAAGCGGACCATAAATAATATAGGAGTGTCCCGTGATCCAACCCGGATCGGCCGTGCACCAAAAAATATCATCATCTTTGATATCCCAAATCCATTTCATGGTGCGCAAAACTCCGACCGGATAACCGCCATGCACATGCACCACGCCTTTCGGCTTCGAGGTCGTGCCGGAAGTGTAAAGAACAAAAGCTGGATCTTCGGAGTCCATGGCTTCGCATCTTGCTTCAGTCGACTGGTCTTTAACAAAATCATGCAACCAAATATCTTTGGCTGAATTAAACGGCACTTCTTGATTATTATTTTTAGTGACAATTACTTTTTCCACCGACGGACAATTTTTTATCGCCTCATCAACCACGGCTTTCAGATTAATCGCTTTGCCGCGGCGCCAAGAACCATCAGCGGTAAAAACGACTTTCGCGCTCGCGTCATTAATTCTGTCTTGCAAAGCGGTCGCGGAATAACCGGCATAAACAACCGAATGCATCGCGCCGATTTTCGCACAAGCCAACATCGCAAAAGCGATCTCGGGAATATTCGGCATATAGATCGCAATGCGGTCGCCTTTTTTTACGCCGATTCCTTTCAAAGCATTAACAATTTTATTAACTTCGCGGGCAACTTCTTTATATGTGAATTGGCGGGCGCGGCCGGTTTCATCTTCCGACATGATCGCGATTTTATCTTCGCGCGGCGTATTGAGCCAGCGGTCGATGGCATTATAAGCCAAATTGGTTTGTCCACCAATGAACCATTTATAAAACGGCTTATCTTTAGTTTCTAAAACTTTTGTCCAAGGCTTGAACCAAACCAAGTCACGGGCCGCGTCTTCCCAAAATTTCAACGGATCTTTATCAGCTTCGCGCCGAGCCTTTTCCCAGTCCTTAACCGCCGCATTTTTAATAATCATTGCCGATGGCTTATAAAGCTTTTTACTCGCTAAAAGAACATCAGTAAGCTCCCCGCTTGTGTTTTTAGCCTTGCCCGCCGTAGCCTTAGCTAAGGTGGGCCCTTTTAGTGCTTTTTTTGGCATAACATTGCAAAGCGCTTTCGACTCACTCCGAGTTGCAAGCGCTTTTTTATTTTCATCATTTATTTTTATCGCCTATTTTCAATAAAATTATACCAAAAATAAGCCAGGCGAGCAATAAATAATTCAAATCGAGATAGGCCAAAACGATGCGTGGCTTGATCAATTCTAAAATACCGAAAACTACCAACGAAACGGTCAGCGCGAAAAATATTTCTTCAACTATAATTTTAACTTTTTTGTAATCCATACATTCTTTTTTTGAGCCACCTTCTCCTTTGTCATATAAAAGAAATTATTGAAAATTTAGTCATTGAAAATTATTTGAAAATTGTAAATTGATAATTGAAAATTTTCTCTATCTTTTCCCAAAAGCTCGTGCCGGTCAATTCTATTTTTATTTCCCCGATCGTTACGCCATCGCCGGTATTGTCTTCGGCGCGAAGTCCGGGAACGGAAATCAAAAAGCTGTGCTTATTCCATTGCTTGTAAACATTTTGCAGATCAAATTCAGCCGTCGATACAAGCCAATCACCATCGCGTGCGGGCGTAACATAATTAGCCAGCACATAATCAATCCCCTCTTTGTCAGCATCAAAATTGGCATCGACTTTTCTGATTGTTGGATTGAAAAATTGACTCTCACTAAAAGAAAATAGGCCGTCGCCGGAAATCATTGCGCCATCGTTCTGCAAAACCAAATAGCTCATCTTGGGCAAATCGCCTTGGGTGGAAAATTGGGTGAAGAGTTCAGTGATGGATAATCCCTCCACAGAACCACCCCCAAGCCCCTCCTTAGAAAGGAGGGGTGTTATCTGAATCGTCTGCAATTTGTCAGCGTAGACTGTTTGCGCCTGAATTTTCCGGCTGTCGGTAATTAAATTCCGGCCGCAAGAAACTTCTGGTACCGCGGCCAAATTTATTTTATTCACAAAAGCCATTTTACTTTGCACCGTGGTTATCGTCCGCGTAATAATATCATTGTCCGCCCTCACCCCAATTTTATAAACGCCTTCCGGCAGATTGGCCAAATTTAATTTCAAATGCCGCCAAGATTTTTGCGCTCCAGAATCATCGGCCACGCCATCATCGTCTAAATGTTCGGCGGCAATTTGCTTATCATTATAATAAACAAAAATATCAATCGGGTCGGAACCAACTTCCTTATTCAAATCCTCAAAAACAAAATCGTCCGCCAAATTTTCATTTTTTATATAAGTATAAAATTGATAAGTTCCCTGAAGCGGCCGGCACATCGTCGTGGTCGCCTTGGCAGGAACATAATCGGGCAAAATAAAATTATTTTTCAAATCATAATTATACAAAGCGATTTTGTCCGGCTTGGGCTGATTTTTCAAAAAATCATCAACCGAAATAAAAGTCTTCTTTCTTTGCAACAAAATCAAATTATCCCCTCCTTGGGAGGGGTGGCTCGCGCCTCGCGAGGCGGGGAGGGTTCCTCGGTTGCTAATCATATTCCAATTTTTCATTAACTCATCAAGCTTGCCATTATAAATCGGCTGAAGATCATATTGCCAAGTGGCGCGATCCTTTAAAACTCCGGCTTCGATAATCGGCACGCTCGGATCGACTTTATATTTCAAAGTTAATTTAGCGCTGGTAAATCTTCGCGGCACGCGCAAGGAAAAATAAACCGGATCGCCGATTATTTTATTACCCGCCATACGCTCGACTGGCGTCAGATTGCCGATAAAATCATTAAAGCTTTTAAAATCCTGAACATAAGTT
>JGI20214J51088_10000202_pt1 | contig 43306 bp, 40 predicted proteins | sample WetSurMetagenome_FD_51088 | JGI IMG/M metagenome (IMG submission 51088) | reverse complement strand
ACGACGCACGACTCACTATAAAATTTACATTTCTCTAAAACTAGTTGGCGATACCTATCTTAGATTTACCTGTTCTTTATCTGAATCGTATCAGATAGAGTGTCATTATAGCTATTCTCTGTCAGAGATGGCAGATTTAATGAAGAAGATGAATAAATCCTTCCTCCCATTCCTGAAAAGTCAAAAAGTATATGAGCAACTGTTACAAGAAGTATTGAATTTGAATTAAAACTTACAATACTGAAAAGTACTCCGAGAACAAAGGTGAAGGCGACAAACGAAAGCTGGCCTCCCGGCTGTCTGTTTGGGAGAACACTCTGAGGAGCGAAATGCCAGACAGCAAAAGCAAATGACGAGTAAAATATATAAATCCACTTGTCCGATCCGAGTAGCTTCAGGTAAAGACCACGCCAGAGAAGTTCTTCCATTGTGGCATTTATTATGGCTAATAAAAGTGAAATAACGACGATGCTGACAGTTACATTTTTAATGGCTTTCCTGAAAGAAAAGCTGTAAGCAAGTACAAGTGGAATGATAAGAAAAAGAGTATTTATTATGCCTGACTTACTGAACATCTGTCCGTTTAGTCTGAAGAGAGACTCAACTTCAACTGCATCCAATAAAAGCAATGGAATAATAAGACACCAGAAAATCCAGTAGAACAGGAATCCGAGAAGGTAGCCATTAACCGGTCCGAATCGCTTCCTGAAATAATCAAATGCAATCATTGTACTCCCGATGAGAAAAAGCGGAAGCAGGAATCCCGTAAATTTCAAGAGAAGATCGCTGTACATATTTTTCCTGTTACTTTTTTCACGGAGAATGAATAATTAAATTCTAAATCATTTCTTCCAAAAGACGAGGAAAAATTAAAAATGATGCAGACATTTTTCAGTCATTTCTGCTTTAAAAAATCTCCATCTATTATAAACAGCTTAACACCCTTTTCCGAGATTGAACGATGCGAACTAAGATCATCAGAGACAACATAAGTCATGCCTTTTGTAAACAGAGATCTGCTTCCATCCTGCATTTCACTGACAAAATCCCCATCCAGACAATGAACAATATGCCCTTTCCTGCACCAGTGGTCAGCAAGGTAACCAGCTGAGTATTCCACTATTCTGATCCGTAATCCTTCATACTGGATTGTCTGCCAGAAAGCAGTTCCTGTTTCACCATTGTGTTCCGTTGCAGGAACAAGAGTCCAGTCAATCGACTGAAAAGGAATGTTTTTTAGATTTATCATAAATGAACTTTATTAATTATTCAAGTCCTTTCACCAAAATGGTATCACACCTGGAGGACTTCAATCTGTGTTTTAGAATTTCCTGGTAATCATCAGAATAGTACCAATTCTCAAAATCCTGTTTGCTGTTGAATTTTATCAAAACTGATTTCGTATAGTCCCATTTTCCCTCCAGAAGAACCGGTGATTCATCAACAGCAAGATATTCTCCATTAAACCTGGAAAAAATATCATCAACCCTATCAAGATACTTCTGGTATTCATCCTGATTGTTAATTTTAATCTGAGCAACAAAATAGTAGTTCATGACAGGTATAAATTTATTATCTGTTGTATGTCACAATTTCTGCATAGTTATATTCATAAAAAAAAAATCAATGTTCGTTTATATAAGCATCAAGCTCTTTATGCCATTCATCCGGTTCTAATGTTTCAGGAATAGTCTCCCCGCTGAATAACAAATCGATCATATAATGAGGTTGTTTACCTCCGACAAACACTGATTTACTGCAGGATACACAATACACTACAACATCATTCACAGGCATTTCAGATGTTCGTTTTATCATTAGCTTTTTTACCTCAGGGGTCGGAAGTGAACCATAAAATGTATCGCCGCAACATGTACCTTCTGAGTTGTAGTACTCAACTAATCCTTGATACACCTGACTGCAAATCCATACGATTCGTTGGCTTTGCCGATACCCCATCCCATGTATCCATTGCTCAGATTGAGTGTATAGCTTAAGGTTCTGGCAATATTCGGGGTTGTGCTCCACCAGAAACCCATCCTTCCCAGGTCGTTGAATTGCCCGTCTTCATAACGGAGGCTTCCCGGAAGACCAGTAAAACCACTTTCATTGGTACCGTTACCATTTTCATTCCAGCCGGTTTTGCTTTTCATTTTTGTCCCGGCCTCTGAAATGCCACCAAGAAAAGTTCCAAGCTTATCCCAGTCAGCACCGTTTGGTATATGCCAGCCTTCGGGAGCAAGACCACGGGGATCTGTCAAAGCAAACCAGTTATATAACTTACCATATTTCTGTCCGTTCTTCGGATCATTATTATAATAACACCATGCCGGGTTTTTTTCCATCCATTCTGAATCAGTTTTTGCCTCGGGTATAGGATCACCATTCCGGAATTTGCTTACATTGAGGTTCTGAGCCATCCATACCTGTGTGCCGATCTTTGCAGTCTTAAATGTTGTACCTGACGGAGTGGTTTTTGCAGGAGCTTTTTTCTGAGCTGCAGGATTCTTCTGCGCAGAAACCACAGATGTAAGGATTAACATACCTGCTATTAACATAAGAGTAAGATGATATCGTTTCATAATGAATTCCTGATTGGTTATTAATATAGAATAAAGTTAAGATTATTTTATTTATGAAATCCATAATCCCCAACCTGACCCCCGCAATTTGGGGTAAACTTTGGGGAGCCCGGCGAAGTCAATCCGTATCTGAAATCGGCTAACTGATTCTTCTCACCTGCCTCTCAATAAGTTTTCTGATTTTATTATAGGAAGGAGGAGGTCCGGTCCATAATTGTTTCTTTTCTATAAAAATTGCATCGTTAATTCCCCATTCTTTCTGGATATTTTTATCAATTGTATGATATTCATTTAGTTCAATCTTATCCTTAAAATCCTCAATAGCCCGCTTCGTCCTTTCATAAGCCACGTTCTGGGCAGGACACCAGCCATTAAGAAACAGGTTAACATTTACTTTACCAGGAACCAATACCGGTTTTTTCTTAAGTTTAATAAATGCAGGAGGCACTGCATCCTTAGTAAAGGGTTTCCATAATAGTCTCATTAAACTGTCCTTATCGGCAACCTTATAGCCATGCTTCTTAAACCATGAGGCTCTCATAAATACGGGTATTATCAATCCCCATGCTGCCAACCCTTTGGCACCTAAAGTTTTCACATCTTCCTCTGCTGCGGCTAGAAGAGCCTTCCCCATCCCCTTCTTCTGAAAATTACCGATGCCCTGTTTGTGACCATGGATCCAGATGCATAAAACAACATAGAGGTCTTTTCCCTCAATGAAAGAGTTTTCAACCGGCATATATTGTATCATACCACCAATCACCCCGTTATCATCCTGAGCCAGTTTAACTCTCAATCCATTGTCTTTCATCCTGTTGTACCAGCATGCTTTGTGATCCCCTGCTTCTTTTATATCATCTGACCAGTCTTCAAGACAACAGAAATATTGCTTCTCATGTTCGGGTGTTAAATCAATAACTTTCATATCAGCCTGTAAATAATAATTTTCTACTTGCAGTCATTCTATGTGTATAACAAATTTACAAAATGCAATGGAATTGCTGTACACGATTATCGGATCATGTTGGAAAAAATTGCGATTTACGAATTGAAAATACGAAACGAACAATAGTATTCATTTAAACCAAATCCGCAATTCGCTATTATTTCCTGTCATTCAGTCATTTTCTTAATTCCTGCATAATACAGATCAAATCCCCCTTTGCCTCCCGGACGATTTGAAGAAAAGATCATAAAGTCATTTGTAAAATCGTATTTGAATACTTTTACAAAGGGCCGGTATTCGTCAAACTCAGTATTGATCTTATCTCCGAAATTAACCGGGGATGACCATTTTCCGTTAATAAATTCAGAATAATAAAGGTCGTATCCGCCAAACCCTTCCGGTCTGTCTGAAGCAAATACCATCAGTTTACCAAGGATAAATGGACATTTATCATTAAAATCCGACGAAATCGACAGTTCCTTTGTAACAGTACGGACTGTTGAATCACTGAATGCTGCCTGTAAACTGGTTTTCTTCATCAGATCAGTCTCGTAAATATCAAAGCTGATTTCGCGGTTTGAACAGAAGTATATCTTTGAACTATCAGAATTTAATGTCGGATAGGCATCGTCTTTCTCCGAATTGAGGAATACAATATTTTTAGGTTTGGAATATCCTGCACCAGTTACATTCTGAGTAAATTTTATGTCCAGATTGCCTGGTTCATCAGAAGCGTACAGGAATATAAAATCCTGATGGTTTTTCCATCCTGTTCCCACTTGTATATATCCATCGCCCTGTGGAATGAGATATGGTCCATACTCATTGTACCCTGTATTCACAGTTCTGACAGCGTCCATCAGATTTGAGTTTCCTGTAAAACTACCCATCGATTGTGCGAAGTTTTCGCCCACAGTAAGATCACCGGTTTTTTTACTCATTATCACATCAATAAATTTGTAAACGATGTCGAAATCTATTCCATGGCTGTTGCGATTTGAAGAGAAACACAGTGGTATTGATCCTCCAAGGACAGAAATATCAGAATTATAATCATCATATTCAGAGTTTATGGCTCCCATATTCACAGGCATTTCAGGGAATGTGCCGATATGATATTTATTGACATCAAAGCATGAAATCAAACTCAGTGCTGCCAGAAATAAAAATGAGAGAATGTTTTTCATTTAATATTTATTTTATGTCTTGCGGTCTTATAACCTGTTGCCTTAAAAAGTATAGGCGATCCCCACATTCCACCTGAATCCCGGAAAAGGCTCAATATTACTTTTTATAGCCTGTGTAGCCTGGAAAAAGATAGAAAACGGATAATCTCTTGCCGACAATGATATTTTAGGAGACACAAACAGCCCGTCATTATTACCCTCATAATTTATATAGAAGAGCATAATATTTCCCGATAACAATAAACTATTTCCGATACTGAAATCAGTTCTCTCCCCCGTAATACTCAGGAAATGACCTTTAATAGATTCTTTCTCCTGTCCCCTGTCGTTCCAGTAAGCAAATGTAAGGGAGCTGCTGGAAGATGTTTTATAAACAGCAGTCAGCGCAAAAGCAAAATATCTCTCACCCCTGAGTATTATCTCATCAGGTTCACTATGCTGTGTAAAAAAGGAGCTTATATTAAACCCTGCTGTCATTTCCAAAACTGGTCTGGCCACAAATTTATAATGCAGCCAGTTATCAATATACCATGGTCTCAGATCGAACCCGTATGCAAGTGTAGGATCATAACTGAAACGGCCTTTTATCAGATTGGCCGAGGCAATAATGGCCGGTTTATCAAGTGAGAAGGCAGGTATTGATGCAATTCCGTTGCTGTTAACACTCACTGTTGCAAATGCTTTGAGCTTTGTTCCTGTGCTGTCTCTCTTCTCCTGCGACCTTGCAAATGTGAAAATGAAAATGAAAAAAATATAAAATGAAAATCTCATCGTTTTTATGGGTTAAAATTCGGCAGTTATAGTTAATAGGTGATCAGGTTTTATCTAAAACCGGAATAAAGATAATAGTATTCATCTATCGGTTTATGTCCCATTCCGGTAATTGAGTTACTATTTATTGACCAATTATCAACATTGCAGACCGACTACCTATTTCTTTATCAATTCTTTCAGCACTTCAGTTGTTGTACTTTCATTCTGGGGAATTGCTCCCTTCATATACTCGCCTTTCTTATTGATAAATACGTAACCGGGGTAGCCTCCCATTGAAAAAAGTTGCTGTATTTCTGATGCAGCAGCATCATCTATAAATATATGTATCCCTGGTTGTTCCCATGTTAATATTTTGCTTTTCCAGTTTGCCTGGTAGGTATGTGAAGAATTGCAGAAATAGATAAATTCGACCGGCAGTTCTTTTGTCTCAATGGACATTCTTTTACTGTGCGGCATCTGTTCTATGCACGGGGTACACCATAATGCCCAGAAATCAATAAAAATAGCTTTTCCACTAAAAGAGTTTTTAATATGGTCAATCAGTTCCCGCGGAGGCAGATTGCGGGCAATATAAAGTTTTGCACCGAAGGGTGTTTCTGTTATCAGATCACCGAAGCTGTTATCTTCATCATAAGTTGTTGAATGACTCACATTTTTATACGGCACCTGTGCGACTAAAATTGTTGAAGTCAAAACACTGATGAATAAAAGAATTATAGCTTTCAAAACTGTCAATATTATTCAGCTATACAAATATAATATTAATCGGATTATTTCTGTTTCAGAGATAACGTGCCTGAATAAACACACAATTTTTAAATTATGCTGTATACTTTTTACTGCTAAAAATAATCTTGCATATTTCTAAAGAATATTAATCAACTGCATTGTTTAAATCCCTGCTTTTATCTATTTCACAAACGGCACCGTAAACCAGAACTTAGTCCCCTTTCCTATCTGCGAGTTGAACCAGATCTTACCACCCAGCAATTCAACATACGCCCTGGCAACCGATAATCCCAGGCCGGTACCTTCAAAACGTCTGGTAGTACCACATTCNGCCTGNTAGAACCTGTTGAATATCTTTGATTTATGTTCTTCCGGAATACCTATGCCTGTATCGGAAACATAAAATTTAATGTTTTTATCGACCCCGGTAAAGCCGAAGATAACAGTACCGGCAAATGTGAATTTTAATGCATTGTTCACAAGGTTGTTAAGTATATATTCAAGTTTGAACTTGTCTGTCACAACGATTACTTCACCATCTTCTGTCTGTGCTTCATAATGAAGAACGATTCCCTTCTCTTTAGCTTTCGGGTTGAACCGGTCAAATACTTCTCTTATCAGCGAATTGAGATTAAGTTCCTCTTTATAATTAGTTACTGCACCCGCATCAATTTTTGATATCTCAACAATGTTGTCAAGTATCTCAAGCAGATGGTCCGTACTGCTGTTAATAATACTCAGATACTGTTTCTTCTGTTCATGAAGAAACTCCGACTCACAAAGAAGAGTTGAGAATCCGACGATTGCATTTAGTGGTGTCCGTACCTCATGTGATATATTATGTAAAAATGCATTTCTCAAACTGTCGTCCTCATCCGATTGTTTAGTTGATAAAGCAAGCTTTGCATTGTTTAGTTTTAGTCCTGTAATATCGAAAAGTATTCCATATGATCCTATCACCTTGCCCGTCTCCTCATCTATCAGAGGCAACGATGAGTCCATTAACCATTTTTTTTCACCAGCTGGTGTGGTGATTAAAACTTCAGCCTTATATTTTTTGATTTCTCCGTTAATGAATTTTTTACGAGCTTCAACAAGATTGACAGGAATATGATTATAAAGAGGTACAATCTCATCAATCATATCATGAAAAACCTTCTCGGTCAGACCTCCTGGATCTAATCCGAGAAGCTGTTTGATTCCTGCACCCACATTATAATAATAGCCTTCATCGATTGTCGGTCCGAAGATGAGTTGAAAAGGTACACCATCGGCATTTTCAATAGCCTCTGAAAAATGAGTCCCTGAATTGATGAGTTGCACCACAGACTCTTTCAGATGATTTTCCGGATAATCAGAAGATTTAACCACTTTCATATCACATTTAAATATAGTTTTTTCTGCAAGCATAAGTTTAAACCTTAATTAAAAAGATCATAACTTCATCAGATCCTTCCCCCGGAACTGACAAAGCACATCAGATCAATCATTTACAACAGATAACTAAAAACCTGTCAGTAAAATCTGTTGTTTAATGGGAATAGGTAAAGAATTGTTACCCTGTTTTTGAAAAAAATATCTCCTGAAAACCAAAAACTTTAAGATTCCGCGTTCCGGAGTTTTTGCTGAATATTATTATTAACATTTCCAGCAATGAATATTCTTCGTTTTGAAGGCAGAATGGTTATGTTACCTTAGGTTAGAAATAATTGAATGGCAAACGCCTGAACAGATCGTTTATTATTATTCTTTTGATAATATGGTTAATATAAATATTGTTTATATTTGAGATGCTAATTGTGCATCTGCAAAAGACATAAAAATTTTGAAGGAATTTACCGACATCGAAATAATTGAATGCCTAAGAAGCCGTCAAAGCTATGTGGTACATTACCTTCAGGAGAGGTACATGCCAATGATCCGGCTGATGGTATTCCAGATGGGTGGCTCTCTTGAGGATGCACATGATGTTTTTCAGGATGGCCTGATCATCATGCTAGAAAAGATCGACAGCAAGGATTTTGTGCTTACCTGCAAATTCAAGACCTACCTTTATTGCATATGCGAACATCTCTGGAAGAGTGTGCTCGATAAACGACGGGCAGCTGTAAACTACTTCTCACGCAGGGAGGAAGTTGAAAGTGAAAAAGACTTTACTGAAAATATCGATAAAAAAATGTATGAGGAGATCTTCAGGGATGTCTTTGAAACACTTGATCCTGTAAGCAAAAACATTCTTAACCTCTACTGGCAGGAAATATCACCGCAGGAGATAGCCGATAAGCTTGGCTATACTTACGGTTATGTGAGGAAGAAGAAATGTGAAGCCCAGATTGAACTTACAGAGAAGGTAAAAAGACATCCGGGCTACAGAAAGATAATTAGTACCGAGATGGCAACCAGAGAAGTTGTTCATTAGCCGATGTGCAGTATAAAATACACAGTTACAGGTAACAGAAAAAAATCGAAAAAGAAGTATCAGACAATGGCCCGACAGAACAGACATATTAAAAGCAAATCAAAACCAGCGATAAAAAACATCGCAGGCAAGGGATTTGATGATAATCTGCTGTTTAACAGAGAGGATATAGATCTTTTCGGAGAGATCGGTGACTATATGAGAGCAAAGATTGATATTGAGGATGTTATGACTGATACATCACTTGGGAAAACTAGAGATGCTGTTGATGTGATGATTTCAGATTACAATAAAACAATATCGGAAAATAAAGAGAACAGAAAATTCATCACAAGTGCTCTTTCTGATGCTGATAAAGAGAAGACGATAAGGAATGAAATAAGTGAGATAAAACTTGAGATCAACAAAAACGATATAAATGAAATATCGTCCGAGTGGGTAAAAGAGTGGCATCTGAATAAACAGATGGTCGGTGCTGCCGGTAAAAAAACAGACGAGATCAAAGATTTTATCACAACCTCGCTTAGACCTGATAAAACTGAAAATGAAGTAAATGAGGCTCCGGCAGAATATAAAACTATTAGAAAAAAAGTTATCAGCCGTTCTCTCATCATAAAATATATATCACTATCTGTTGCTGCGGTTCTGGGAGTTGTGATACTGATCAGAACCCTCCTCCCATCTTCTGATCCTTCAAAAATATTTAACTCATTCTATAAACCATTTGATGCCGTTTCACCTGTTACACGAAGTCTGAACATTGATGGGGTCGACAACTATAGCTTTGCAATAAACAGTTATAAAACCGGAGATTACGCTAGTGCTGCCCGCGGTTTTAATGAAGCAGTCCGTAATGATCCATCTTTCGGATCACCTCATTTTTTCCTGGGCTTAACGGCTATCGCTCTCGGTAATTTTGACGAGGCTATAAATAATCTTTCAGTCGTAGTAAAAGATCAGGACGAATACGGAAAGGAGGCACAATGGTACCTGGGACTGGCATATATCAAAACGGGGAATAACCTGAAAGCCACAGAATGTTTTGAGAATCTCTCAAAATCAAAAGGTTTTTACCGTGACCGGTCAGAGAAAATTCTGCGTCGCCTGAAATAGAGAAACAGTCCGCCGGCAAGGATCACAATCAAACCTGAAACTGTTGAAATCATAACCAAATAATTATTGGTTACCTTTGCATTATCGCCAAGTACCTCATATGCTGCCCAATAATAGGGATTAGTAAATGCAGGAGACGAGCTTTTCAGATATTCAAGCTTAGCAAGTCTCAGTGCTTCGTTTTTTCGCTTTCCTTTCGATAAATACCTGTAGAAACTTGTTATGATCTTTGAGCTTGCATCATCATTAACTTCCCATGCAGTCTTTATCACCGATGATGCACCAGCAAGAATAAACCCTCTTGCCAGACTCATAAGTCCTTCACCTGAATATAATGTACCGGTACCTGAGTTACAGGCGCTCAGTACAACCATTGGCGATCTTAATCTGCTCAGACTGATCTCATAATTATAAAGTCGCCCGCTTTCGGTTTGACCGTTGCGGGTATCGAACAGCATGTANGAGTATCGTGAATTAATACTATCTGACATCGAGTGCATCGCCAGGTGAAATATAGCGGGNGAAAGCAAGGCTTCAACGAAATTTAACTTTGTGGCCTGATCACCATTGTACATTTTACCTTTAAACCATCTATAAATTGATTCAATCTCACTTTCAGCTCCTCCAAGAGTATTTGGAGTTTGTCCTGATGCTGTTTGATTTCCATATGAAGGTGAGAACGAGATTACCTCTGCTCCTCTTTTTATTCCGGTATCGGAACTGAATATCAGTGATGAAGAGTACCCGTACGAAAAAGTATAATCATTTATCAGGTAATCAAGCCCTTCATAATCAGACTGACCTGGCTCAGGATTGCTTTTCAGAAAAGCATCGAATGGCAGCCAGCCAATCTCCTCATCCGGAATTACTATAAGCTTGTTTCCTCTGAAAAGACCTTCAACAGGTTTGACAAGATTGAGATACATATAGTTGAGCGCCCCGGTATAATTGGCAAATGAGATTTTCGGATCTGATTCCGATCGAACTGGAGAAGTAGTGTTCCTTAAAATCAGCGCGTTTCGCCTGAACAATGAATCGAGATCAGTCTCACGAAAAATCAGATTATCAGAGGAAATCAAAAAGATGTATAATTTCTTTTTACCCTCAGAAATACTGTTTGAAAGTAAATAATCGATAATTGTCTCACCTTCCTTAAGATGTTCCTGAATAACAGCTATCTTAACCGGATCCACCTTCCTGATAAGTTCATAATATTGCGGAAAGGCATAACCAAGTTGTGCGGCTACATTTTCTTTTTCCCTGTTCAGCCCGAAGAGAGCATCCTTCAGGAGAGTGACTTTGCTGCTGTCAGGATTTGTCTTGCGTGTCTCGTCAAGGAGCATTTTGTTGTAATAAGAAATATTGCCTGAAAGACGGGTCTGCTTTTCCCTCAATGAATCGGGCATACCAGCTGAATAAAGGAGATCATTTCCGGCAATCTCATGGCGGAGAACAGCTGCTTTGGCTCTCTGGGCTATACTGTAAATCGTATAAACCATGGAGTCAGCATGTGATAAATTAAAAACACTACCAGCTATATGAGTGGCAAAAATATATGTCTCCTTCTCGTTTTCAGCGAGATATATACGACTCTCCTCCGATAGATAATCGTTCCTGATCATATCGATCAGTTTAAGTGCAAGCTCAATGGTTTCAAGGCTTTTATACATTGTACAGATCTTCGCTGCATTATCAGTCTGTTGAAGAGCCAGAAGTTCCAGAGCCTTCGATTTGCTTTTCAGATCATCAAGAAGACGGATGTCAAAAAGTGAAGAATCGACTGCAGGATTAGAAAAGATATCAGGATCATTAAAGTCCTTTACTACAGCTATCAGGGATTTCTGATAATAGCTCAAAGCTGTCGGATAATCAGACAGATTCTTATAATGATCACCAATAAGTTTATATGACAAAGAAACGTAAGTATGTTTTTCACCATAGTTTTTAAGGCAGATTGTTAATGCTTTATTCAGTGCCTCAAGAGACTCGGTGGTTCTTCCTGAAGTTCTCAGAAAAAGAGCATAATCAAAATATACATCAACTAATCTGTAATATCCGGTACCGGACTCTTTTATGAAAGTGGAAATACTCTTTAGATAAAATTCTTCTGCTTTCAGGGTATCTCCGGTTTTGACATATGTTTTTGCAATATTCAGGTATACAAGTGGAATACCTTTGAGATTATATTTCAATTTCAGATTTAGACTTTTAATAAAGTTATCCATCGCTGATTTTAAATTTCCTGTCTCCAAAAATACGATACCAAGATTCAGAAATGCTGAGGAATAGTTAAATGCAATGCTATTATCCAATAAATAGAGTTTATTATATATACGAATACTTTTTTCGAGATAATCAATTGCAAAATCATATGTTTTCTTTATACTATAAATTAGTCCTTTGTTCCCATAAATCGCTGCAAGTTCCTTAGATTCTTGAGAATTGCTGAGGAGGAGTTTTTCTCCCCGGTTATTATATTCCAGGGCTTCCTGATATCTACCCTGTAACATGTACGTTGAACATAGATTTACATAACCAAAAATTAGATATTCCTTGGATACTTGTGAAGGGGAATTTAAAAGCAGGAGCAAGATACGTTCAGCATTTACAAGATCTCCTGAATAATAATATTTACTGAATCCTTTAAAAAGCGAATCTGGATCAACTTTATCAGACTGAGAAAATGCAAATAAAGTATTTAAAAAAAGAAAAACTAAAAGAAGAATGCACTTTTTCAATTCTGGTAAAGTTACTATTGATAGTAATCAATTAAATATCTTCACCAAATTATAAAAAAGAGAATTGCAAAAAAAATAAAAGAGCATTTCCCCTTTCTGAAAATGCTCTCTCACTTGAGAAAAAAATGATTAAGGAAGTTTTGGTTTAGGAATAATAATAATAGGTTCCCCACCATTGGCTTCACCTTCTCCTCCTCTTACACAACTCATTGCCTCCAAAGTCAGTATTGCATCTGTTGACATTTTGGAAATTAAAAGGTCAAAATTTTTGTTTGTCACGGGTGATTTGTCTGCTTTTTTCATTTTTTTATAGTTTAGAGTTAAGTTCTATTTTCGCTGTTTTATAGGAATGTGTCCTGATTTGTTACCTTAAAATTTTACTTTTCCTTGTAAAGTCAAGATATTCACCAGATTACTAATATTAAGAAATCTGAATTTAGACCATATTTTTGTTTCGGTTAGGTGAAACTGATGAAGAAAGAGGTGGGCGAAATGTTAAATATTCTTAAAAATGGATGTTGAAGATAAATAGTATGATAAATCCAGAGAACCAAAAGTTAAAGTGGTATATCAAATGCACAGAGAAGGAAAACCTGCTTCCCACCGGGAGGGAATTAATGTCTGATCCATATTTTAGAAATCCTGGAGATGGGGAATATTGGAATCACAATAATTATGAATATATCTTCCGGAAAAGACTGAAGATGAGTAGATAATAAGCACCAGAATTTTATAATTAAAGGCTGATATTAGTATTGAACTTAAAGATTCCTGGTAACAATTTGATAAGAAATCCTATAAAACTCTGTTTTCAACCCTAGATCATTAAATAACTGTCTTGGAAATGTGAGTTTACTATCTGACCTGAATAATGAAAAAAACATGATACAGAGTACGAATTTGATTACCAGGTACTATGTGGCAATCAGGCCACAGACAAATGAGCATCATACTGTTCATAAAGAGGGCTGTCCTTTTTTGCCTGATGATAACAAGAGGATCTATCTCGGTATATTCGGATCGGGTGAAGATGCCGTACAGGAAAGCCGGAAATATTTTAGAATGAGTAACTCCTGCCGGTTCTGTTCAAAAGTCCATCACGAACCGAAAATGCTGACTTTATTTGAAGAAATTGATATTTCACTGCTTCTTCCGGCAGAGAAGGAATCAGCTCAACCTCTGGCAGGTCCAATGCCCTATTTTCTGAATTAAAAAGTTCCAATTGAAGCTCCTCGCAGCCTGACTTCGGCGAGCTCAGTCGGGTCGCTGCGAGGAACCGGAACGAAGTGGAGCTCAGCGCAGCTAATCTTCGATCCCCAACTGGAATTTTATTTTTTATGCTCGCTAACCCCGCGGCAAGCCACGGGGAACCGATCCGTCACTTGGCGGAGAGCCCGGCGGAGCCAATGCACTCGCGGGGATTCAGACAAATAGTCCTTTATTTAAATCTGATTATAAAGATTATATCACTTTATTAACTCAGATGAACGATGAAATGGCAGGTTTTGCCTCCTCGTCTAAGGCTCTCAGCCACATCAACCCTGAAGGGTTTTCCCAGTGCCGTTTCGAATATTGCCTTATGGGTGTTTCGTGTACATTCACAGTGTATATCGTTTGGTTTGGGTGTCCTGTAATTAGCTGCAGGACAATAACAATTGTTTGATACTTCACCGTAACGGATATGGACAGTGTCACCATCTTTCCATATCTCGAAGTTCTTTTTATAACTTTCTATAAGTTTGTCAAGATCACCNCTGCCGGCAATTGCAATATCTTTCTTAAACTGAAACCTGTTAAAGCAGGCTTTGCCGCANTTACCTACAATTTTTTCCTGAGTTTCACGATCAATATTCTTATCAATTGAATCAAGAAGATCGGCAAGCCAGTTCTCTACAAACAGTTTATGCGACTTAAGCATTTCAAGTTTATCATCCTGAACTAAATACTCTGTTTCAGGGACCGACGCAGAAAGATTTTGAATTACAAACGGGCATACTCCCAGGAGGGCAAGTTTTTGAGTAAAGCTTTTTCTGTCCATGACTGAAATAAATTGAAATTAGGTAGAAATAAAGTTGAAGAAATATATGAATAAAGTAATTACTGCAATCAGAAAATATGACCCGGAGACTGCATATGAACCCTATTATTAAGCAGCGTGCAAGGATCAAATCGAACCAACGAAAGCCCAATAGTATAAATACGGATTATTCATGCCATGAAAGCTTATGATCTGAATCCTGAAATAACTTATTATGATCAAGAAGCCAGCGTATCACTTTTATTACTTTATCTTCAGGCTGGTCGATCATCTTTACAAGTTCTTCAGCATCAGGGCTTTTTTCACCGAGAATGGATTTGATTTCCTCAAGAATCTGATCAAACTCGTATTTACTCAGATCTAGTTCGTTACGTTCGCGACAGACATCACATATTCCGCAACGGTCAGACTCTTCGCCAAAATAGTCAAGAAGATAAACTGATCTGCAGTGGGTTTCAGAATCTGCATATTCAATAATCTTATTGAGTCTGATTTCATACTTTTCTTTCACATGAAGATAGTTGTCAGGAGAGATAAACAATGCTTTCCGTTCAAGTCTTTCTTCAGTAAATATTACAAGTGCTGTTTTCTTCCCGGGAATATACCTGATGATATTAAGTGATGACAGCTTAACAAGATACTGGTAAATAGTATCACGTGTGGCAGCCGACTTTTTAGAAAGAGCCTCCTCATTTATCGGAACAAACTCTGAGAACATCCCGGTATATGACCTGAGAAGAAGTTTGATAAAACCATCAAATGATTCGTTGGCCACCTGAAATTTGTAGAGGTCATCGCGGCTAACAATAAAATGTACTCTCGACGGATTGTTTATTTCTTCGGTGAATTCAAGATAACCCTCCCTCTGAAGAAACTGGAGGCTGTTATATGATTCAATTACCGGCAAACGATATTTCGATACAAAATCCCACATATTGAAATCAAAGACATTATCCTTGCCGGAACCGAGAGGTATCTGGAGAAAATTGCATAGTGCTTCGTAGGTATCTTTTATTTTTTCAACTGGAGGAAACTTTTTCCTGGTTGTATCTGTAAGCCTTGTTTTATCAGACGGTGAATACAGAAGAACAGCAAATGACGGTTTATTATCCCGACCTGCCCTGCCACTCTCCTGGAAATAGTTTTCAATTGAATCAGGTATATCCCAGTGAATAACAAACCTTACTTCGGCTTTATCAATGCCCATCCCGAATGCATTTGTCGCTACAATAACACGGGTCTCCCCTATTGTCCAGGAAGTCTGTTTTTTGTCACGCAGTTCATTAGGTAAACCTGCATGATAGAAATCCGCACTTATCCCATTCGCAACAAGCAGTTCTGCAACTTCTTTGCAGCGCTTCCTGCTCCTGACATAAACAATACCACTTCCTTTTGCCTTCCCGAGTGTTTTAATAAGATAAGTGCCCTTGTCTTCTACTTTCCTTACCAGGTATGAAATGTTTTTTCTGTCGAAACTGGTTCTGAGAACATTCTTTTCCCTGAAGGCCAGCTTTTTCATTATATCGTCGATAACCTGCGGTGTAGCAGAAGCTGTGAGTGCCAGAAAAGGCACCTTTTCTGAAATGTGATCTCTGATTAAGGCTATTTTAAGATAGGATGGTCTGAAATCATACCCCCACTGAGAAATACAGTGAGCTTCGTCGATTGCAACAAGTGAGAGATTAAGCTTTGATACTTTTGCCTGAAAGATACGGGTTGCAATTCTTTCAGGAGATACATAGAGAAATTTATAGTCGCCATAGATTGCATTTTCGAGTGAAATATCTATCTCCTCATGAGTCATAGCTGAATGAATAGCAATCGATTTGATTTCAAGGTTGTTAAGACGGTTCACCTGGTCCTTCATAAGAGCAATAAGGGGGGTTATTACAAGGCAGATCCCGTCCTGTGCGAGAGCAGGAACCTGAAATGTGATCGATTTCCCGCCACCCGTAGGCATAAGACCAAGTGTGTCTTTTCCTTCAGCAACGGATCGTATAATCTCTTCCTGCAGAGGCTTGAATGCAGAATATCCCCAGTACTTAGTAAGTATCTGTCTGTAAGATTCAATATTCAGTTCCGAAAGCATAATATACAAATGTAAGAACAGTATTTCAATATTGCAGCTATAACAGCCCACTGGAAATTATATTAAGCTCAGCTGATAACCAGGTAAAAATATAAATAGTTATCAGCAAACCTAATATTTTTAAAACACAAAGTACGCTAAGTAATCGCGAAGTACACAAAGACAAAATCATGTTCCACAGCACTTTGTGATCTTTGAGCTAACTCTTTGCGTTCTTTGTGGTTATTGGATTTTAACTATAAAAACTCAGTTTACCCATGCAAAGCACTTTTGAAGCTTATTCAATTTTTCCAGTATCACCTGCAATATTCTGTTTTAGGGCAGTTATATGAAAGAGTTTTTTATGAGTTCTGTTTTTTTTCGTAATTTGCGCCAGCAAAAACTTAAAATCTCATCTGATGTCATTTTTAAAAGATAAGATACTCTATGAAGGATTAACCTTTGATGATGTACTTCTTGTTCCTTCATATTCTGAAGTACTCCCAAGGGAGGTGGATCTCAGTTCAATGTTTACCAGGAACATCAGGATAAATACCCCTGTTGTTTCCGCTGCCATGGATACAGTCACCGAAGATGAACTTGCAATTGCTATTGCGAGGGAAGGAGGAATAGGTGTGATCCATAAAAACATGTCGATCGAAAAACAGGCCGCCCAGGTAAAAAGGGTAAAAAGAGCTGAGAACGTGATGATATTCGATCCTATAACTATCAACCTCGAAGCAACGGTGGCTGAAGCAATGAATCTGATGAGCGAATATAAGATCGGTGGTATACCGGTTATTGACAAAAACGGGATACTTAAAGGGATTGTCACAAACAGGGATCTCAGGTTTGAAAATAATCGTGCTCGTAAAATCACCGAAGTAATGACCACCAGTCTGATTACTACAAATCATCAGACCAACCTTGAAGCTGCAGCAAGAATACTTCAGAAACATAAGATTGAAAAACTTCCGATGATTGATGAATCCGGCAAACTTATCGGACTTATAACATACAAGGATATTACCAAGACCAAAGACCGTCCAAATTCATGCAAGGATGATAAGGGAAGACTCAGGGTTGCGGGAGCCGTTGGTATTGCAGCTGATACGCTTGAAAGGGTTGAGGCTCTTATAAATGCAAGTGTTGATGCTATATCAATCGATACTGCTCATGCTCACACAAAGAGTGTTATAAACATTCTGAAAGAGATAAAAAGAAACTATCCCGCAATGGATGTTATTGCAGGAAATATCGGTACCGCTGAAGCTGCAAAGAAGCTTGCCAGCTGTGGAGCTGATGCATTAAAAGTAGGGATCGGACCAGGCTCAATTTGTACGACACGTGTAATTGCAGGCGTTGGAATCCCTCAGTTAACAGCCATCTATAATGTAGCAAAAGCTATTGAGGGATCAGATATCCCGGTGATAGCCGATGGAGGAATCAGGTATTCGGGTGATATAATTAAAGCTATCGCTGCAGGAGCCGATTCAATTATGGCAGGTTCTCTCTTTGCAGGCGTCGAAGAGTCTCCCGGCGAAACAATTATCTTCAATGGACGTAAGTTCAAGGCTTACAGAGGAATGGGATCAATTGAAGCGATGCAGCAGGGTTCAAAGGACAGGTATTTCCAGGATATGGAAGATGATATCGCAAAACTTGTTCCTGAAGGAATCGCAGCCAGGGTACCATACAAAGGAAACCTTGCAGAAGTTATTTACCAGATGACTGGCGGATTAAGAGCAGGAATGGGTTATCTCGGAGCTAAAGATATTGCTACCCTTAAGAAAGATGGCAGATTTGTCCGCATAACAAACTCAGGTATTATAGAAAGCCACCCTCATGATGTTTCAATCACCAGAGAGGCTCCCAATTACAGCAGAAAATCATTTGAATAACAGGTAGCAGCTATTCATGATGAAAATCAGATCATCCTTATTAATCATTTTGATATTTCTGTTACCGGTATTATGCCGGGCACAGTATCTGAATGATAAAACATTACTGACGGTAGACGGAAAAGAGATACAGGCGGGAGAATTTATAAGAATGTACAATAAAAGTCAGGATCCTGGCAAAACGCTTGATGTCGATACCTATCTTCAACAGTTCATTGTGTTCAAACTTAAAATAGCCGATGCCATAAAGGAGGGTAATGACACCACAAAAGCTTACAAAACCGAACTTAACGGTTACCGGAATCAGCTTGCACAGAACTACCTGACCGATACCCAGACAAAAGAAAGACTTCTTCAGAAAGCCTACCAGAGATCACTCACAGAAGTTAACGGATGGCATATTCTAATTTCTTTACCTCAGGAAGCCTCACCTGAAGATACACTTAAAGCCTGGAAAAAAGCCTCCGATATCAAGGAGAGGATTGTAAAGGGGGAAACATTTGAACAGGTTGCACGGGGAGCTTCTGACGATCCTTCTGTTAAAATAAATGGAGGAAACCTTGGTTATTTTACTGTTTTCCAGATGATAATGCCATTTGAGGATGCGGCTTACAGGCTAAAAAAAGGTGCAATCTCTGATCCTGTAAGAACGCCATACGGATATCATATTATAAAAGTGACCGATAAACGACCTGCCAAAGGCAAGATAAGGGTTGCTCATATAATGAAAGCTGCTCCTCCGGGCACAGGTGATAAGGAAGCAAAACAGGCTGAAGAAGAGATAAATGATATTTACAAACAATTGCTGACCGGAGCATCATTCAGGGAACTGGCAAAAAAATATTCCGACCACAAGGAATCAGCAATAAACGGTGGAGAACTTAACTGGTTTGGAGCAGGAGAAATAATAAGTGATTTCTCGGAAGCTGCGTTTTCTCTTCGTGATACAGGCACCTATACAAAACCTGTCAGAACTATCTATGGATGGCATATTATTAAACTGCTGGAAAAGAAATCACCAGGCTCTTTCGAAGAATCAAAGTCATTTCTCGAAAGCAAGATAAACCAGTCATATCTTAATTCGATAAGCAAAAGGTCATTTGTCGAAAAACTTAAAAAGGATTATAAATTCAGAATCGATCAGGGAACCTACGATTGGTTCGTTGCAAATACCGATACGCTCATCATTCAGGGATTAAAAAAATATGACCGCACAATCATACCTGAAGGAATTCTTTACTCATTTGCTAACCAATATCTTACAGCGAAAGACTTTGCAAATTACATTGAAAAACGTGGCTCAATGATAGTTACCAGAGATTCATCTGTATTTATCAACAGTTCGATTGAGACCAGGGCAGCTGATCAGTTAATTGCTTATGAAAACTCCATGCTTGAGAAGAAATATCCTGAGTTTCGCTATCTCATGAACGAATTTCATGATGGAATTTTATTGTTCGATATTTCAGGAAAAAAGGTATGGGACAAGGTAAGCGAAGACACGGTTGGCTTGCACAGGTATTATGAAGATCATAAAATAAGTTATCTTTCAAAAGCTGGAATAGAAGGCAAAATATATACTCTCAGGCTGAAAGGAGAGGAAAAAGAACTCTCCTCTGCTTTCAAAAAATACAAAGGAAAAAATGACTTTGATAACCGGCTTCTTGAAAAATTCACCGGAAAGAACGACACTCTTCTTACTATAGAAAGTGGCAGATGGTTTAGAGGTGATGATTCTGAAATTGATAATTTACAATGGGTTACGGGATCGCAATCATTTACCCATAGTGGTTTTCCTTCAATAATCGTTATTAACAAGATCATCGATCCCGTTCCCCTTAAGCTGAAGGAAGTCCAGGGAGAAATGATGACCGGATATCAGGAATACCTCGAGAGCGATTGGATAAGACAATTAAAACAAAAATACAACGTTAAGATTGACAGTTTGGTACTTGATGAAGTGAAGAAGAAGTTGAATCATGAATAAAACAGTAATTATACTTTTTGCCATCCTGCTTTTTACAGGTTGTAACAGCAGTAAAAACTCTGCTAAAAGAATTCCTGTAGCAGAGGTTGGTAAGGTTATTCTCTATTATGATGAAGTGCCAAATCTCATTCAGGAGGGTGTTAATGTGGCTGACAGCACAGCAATTGTCCAGAACTATATCAATAAATGGGCAAAGAGGGAACTTCTTTTACAGAAAGCCGAAGAGAATCTGTCTCCGGAATTAAAAACTGAAATAGCCAAACAAATTGAAGAGACAAGGGCAAATCTGGTAATCTATCAGTACCAGAGACAAATGATCCTTGAAAAAATGGACACTGTTCTGTCTGAAACTGAACTTGAGAATTACTATACAAACAATGAAAAGAGCTTTATGCTTGGTTCAAATATTGTTAAAGCCTTGTTTATAAAGTTGCCTATTGAAACACCTGATCTGGAAAAGATAAAAGTTCTGGCACGTTCAAATGACCAGAATGATCTTCAGCAGCTTGAAAGTTTATGCTATCAGTTTGCTGAAAAATTTGACGATTTTAATGAGGAATGGGTTCCAATGGACAGGCTGACTGTTGAACTTCAGCAGGATATTGAGAACCAGGAAAATTTCCTGAAAAAAAATACATTTTTCGAAACAAGTGATTCATCCTCAGCCTATCTTGTTTCTATAAGAGATTACAGGTTAAGAGCATCGCTTGCCCCATTCGAATATGTAAAAAATGATATTAAAAGAATAATCTGGAATGCAAGACGATTTGAGTTTATACAATCGCTTGAGAATGGAATTTACAATGAAGCACTAAAAGAAAACAGTTTTAAGATATACTAAATGATGAAAAGAAATTTTAAGTTTTGCCTGACACTGATATTATTGTTATTGCCCGGGTTCACCGNAAGCTCACAGAAACTTATTGAATCGGTTGCAGCAGTTGTTGGTAACGAGGTTATTTATCTTTCTGATCTTGAGAATACTGTAGCTGATATGAGGAGAAACGGTGAAAAAACTCCGCTTGATGAACTCCGGTGCAGAGTATTCCAGGAGATGCTTGTTTCAAAACTGTTTCTTGATCAGGCTCGTATAGATAGTATCACAGTTACTGATGATGCCGTTGAAGGTGACCTGAACATGAGGATGAATGATGCTATCAGAAGAGCCGGAAGTGAGGAAGCTCTTGTTACATTTTTCAGGAAAAGTATGCTTGAGATCAGAAGGGACATTAAGAAGACGCTGCTTGAACAGGAGATCGTGAGGGAAGTGCAGAGCAAGATTTCCGGAAATCTTGCGGTCACTCCCAATACTCTGAAAAAATACTATTCCACAATTCCTAAAGATAGCCTTCCAATCATTCCTGCAAAGTATCAGTTAAGTATTATTCAGGTCGATCCGCCTTATAATGAGGATAATAAAGCTGATGCCAGACAAAAACTTCTTGATATTAGAAGTCAGATTCTTGCCGGAAAAAGTTTCAGAGTGCTTGCAACAATGTATTCTGAAGATCCGGGAACTGCCAGAATCGGTGGTGAAGTAGGTTTTCTCACAAGAGGGGAACTTGAAAAAGAGTATGCCGATGTTGCATTTGGTCTTACCAAAAACACTGTCTCCAAAATAGTTGAAACAAAAGTCGGTTTCCATATTATCCAGCTCATCGATCGTAAAGGAGATATGGTAAATACAAGTCATATCCTGATTAAACCTAAAGTAAAACCGGAACAGGCAGAACAGGCAATTTCGAAGCTCGACAGCTTAGCCAGTCTGATAAGAAAGGATAGCCTTAAATTTGAAAATGCAGCTATAAGGTTTTCAACACATAAAGACAGCAGAATAAATGGTGGGAAATACGTGAGTTCAGATCCCTCCGACCGTAATACATGGTTTACTCTTGAAGAGCTTAATACCGAAATGTACGGAAAAATCAGAGAGATGAAAGTTGGTGAGATTTCTGATCCGTTCAAAACCACCGATGAAACAAATAACACAGTATTCAGAATAATTAAACTCGATGATGAACTGCCAGCCCACACTGCAAATCTGAAGGATGACTATCAGTCACTTTACAATGCCGCCCTTTTAAGCGAACGGACAAAGATCTTTCAGAAGTGGGTTAAACAAAAAATTGATATCACTTATATAAAAATAGGTGAGGAATTTAAATCATGCGACTTTCTTAAACAGGGATGGTTAAAATAAAACTCGTAAGACATCTGCCCTGTTTACCAGGACTCTGGCATATCACATATGTTTTGTTATTGTTATTCATTCCATTAAAAGGAAATACACAGGGTATAGNTGAAAAAAAAGGTGTAACAAAGATTGAGATCCTTAATGCAGATTTATGGGATGTAAATGAAAAAATTGATAAGGATCTTCAACGTCTGCTAGGTAACGTCAGGTTAAAACATAAGGAAGTAACCATGACCTGCGACAGTGCCTATTATTATAAAGCCAAAAACCAGGTAAAAGCTTACAGTAAAGTCCATATAGAGCAGGGTGATACTCTTGATCTGTATGGTAACTACCTGTTTTATGATGCCACATCAGAACAGGCAATGGTCACAGGAAACGTTGAACTGGTGGACAAAGAAACGCATCTGTTTACCAATGCTATAGATTATGATGTAAAAAATAAAATAGCCAGGTACAACGACCATGGCAGAATTACAAATGCTGATAATACACTTACAAGCATTATTGGAATATATTTTGTCTCGGATAATCTCTTCCATTTTAAAGACAGTGTAAAGATTGTGAATCCTGATTATGTAATGACCGCAGATACAATGGATTACAACACTCAATCAGAAACTGCGTTTTTTACAGGTCCCTCCGAGTTAAAAGGTGACAGTATCTACCTGTATTGTGAAAAAGGGTGGTATGATACAAAACATAAAGTAACATCTGTCTGGAAGAATGCAGTGATCGACAACAGGAAACAGATTCTGCGTGGTGATTCGCTGTTTTTTAATGACAGTACCGGTTATGGTGAGGGATTCAGAAATGTAGTAATACAGGATACAGCCAACAATCTCCTGATAAAAGGAAACTATGCATGGTACTTTAAACAACCTGAAAATTTTATGGTTACCGACAGGGCGATGTTCATTCAGGTTTCAAACCAGGATTCGCTGTTTCTTCATGCTGATACCATAACTGCAATAACTGTAGGAGATACTTCATCAATAAGTTACAGGCTGGTGAAGGCTTTTCATGGCTGCCGCATATTCAGTAAAGATGTTCAGGCAAAATGCGACTCTCTCTCCTATTCATTTCAGGATTCAGTTATCAGGCTATATACTGCTCCTATCATATGGTCAGAAGAGAACCAGCTGACCTCAGACTCAATGGCAATATTTACAAAAAACCGTCAGACCGACAGGCTCGAATTATATAATAATGCTAATATCACAAGTGAAGTTGACACGATAAGATATAACCAGATCAAAGGCAGATCGCTAACCGGATATTTTACAAATAATGAGCTATACAAAATTGATATCAAGGGCAACGGAGAGTGGATATATTACCTGATTGATGGCGAAGATCTGGGGGGAATCGATCAGGGAAAGTGTTCAAATATTGAGGTCTTTGTGGAAAAGGGAAAAATATCTGTAATAGCTCAGAACGGAAATCCAGAAGGATTTACCGATCCGCCTGATACAATGAGTCCTAATCATCTTCGACTGGCCGGTTTTAAATGGTTTGATAAACTACGACCAAGGAAGCGTGATGATATATTCCTGAAGTTCTAGAATCCATCTTATGAACAGGTAAATTATTAAAAGAAAAGAGGCTGATCTCCCGGGAGTCAGCCTCTTTTTAATATTCATCTTCATTAAAAAAGAAGTCGTCTTTGCTTGGGTAATCAGGCCAGATATCTTCAATACTTTCATATATATCTCCCTCATCCTCAATTTCCTGCAGATTTTCAATAACTTCCATTGGGGCACCCGACCTGATGGCGAAATCAATCAGCTCATCCTTAGTGGCAGGCCATGGAGCATCCTCAAGTTTTGATGCCAGTTCAAGTGTCCAGTACATAATTTCCTGTTTAAGTAAAGCTTTAAATAAAGTCTGCAAATATATATATTATTTTACTTAAAAAACAATACCAATTTTAAAGTAATTTAACATTTCAAACAGACCACTTAATCTCCTGAATATCAAGCTCTAAACTTATCTTCCTTGATAGAACGAATAAAAAATCGGAGAGTCGGTTCAGAAATTTGTTGACTATTTCGGGCGATTTTTCGGAATCATTCAACCGTAAAACTGCCCTCTCTGCTCTCCGGCAGACACATCTGGCTATATGACAATATGATACAAGAATATTCCCTCCAGGTAAAATGAAATTTTTTAAAGCGGGCACAGTTTCCTCCATTGAATCAATTTCTTTTTCAAGCACCGAAACACAGTCATTCTCTGGTAATATTTTTTTGTTCGATCTGTTTTCAGGATCATTCGCAAGAGCAGCAGCACAACACATCAGTTGATTCTGAATATAAACAAGGAGTTCTCTCCGTTTCTGGTTTTCTTTGTGATCCCTCAACAGTCCAATCCATGCAATAAGCTCATCCACAGAACCATATGCTTCCACACGAACAGAATGTTTCGGAACCCTCCTGCCTCCCGATAAGGAGGTAGTACCATCATCACCTGTAAGGGTATAGATCTTCATGGGTTAAAATGAAAGAAAGAAAAGATACCTGAAAATTTCCTGCAGAAAATATTAAGCTTTTATATATCGTTCATTCCGATAGTCCTGAGCAACTTCGCCGTCAAATAATCTTATGATACGGGCAGCGTGTTTTGCAATATCCTCCTCGTGGGTTACCACGATAACAGTATTCCCTTTATTGTGAATAGCATCAAGAAGCCCCATAATATCAATAGAAGTTTTACTATCGAGGTTACCGGTCGGCTCATCTGCAAGGATAATTGATGGTTTATTGACAAGTGCCCTGGCAATAGCAACACGCTGACGCTGACCTCCTGACAATTCATTTGGTTTATGAGTCATCCTGTCGCCGAGTCCAACCTGCTCAAGAGTTTCTATTGCAACTTTTTCCCTGTCAGCTTTAGGTACTCCTGCATATATTAAAGGTAAAGTAACATTTTCAAGAGCCGAATAACGGGGAAGCAGGTTAAATGTCTGAAACACAAATCCAATCTCCTTATTTCTTATTTCTGCCAGATAATCGTCTTCCATTTTGCTCACGTCAGTCCCATTAAGTATATAACTTCCGCTCGATGGAGTATCAAGACACCCCAGAAGGTTCATCAGTGTTGATTTACCTGATCCCGAGGGACCCATTATTGCCACATATTCATTTCGCTCTATATTAATTGTAACTGACCTTAAAGCCCTCACAATCACTGATCCTACCTGGTAATTCTTAACAATATCGTGAATCTCAATTACTTTGTCCATAATGCTTTAAATTTGAATTTCCGAAATTAGATTAAATTAGTCAAATAATAAATTATATATTCTTAATTTTTGTTAATATCTGATTATATAGTCATTATGGGCAATTCCTTCTTTGAAGAAGACAATTCCCATCCTGAAAATATCTACTGTGACAGAGACCTTTTCGGATCTTTTGATTTCGTTCCACGCATCCTCCATCTCTGAAGAATAATATATGTCATCAATTATCACAACTGTTTTAGCGTCTGATACTTTAGCAATCTGCATGAAATATCTTAATACTGGCTCTTTCCTGTGATTCCCGTCGATGAATATCAAACCCGGCTTATTCTCTTCATTTATTATGCCTGGCAGTATTTCGTCGAATGAACCATTAAAGACCTCAATATTTCTGATACCGGCATCCTTAAAATTCTCTGTGGCAATTTCAGAAGTTGTCTGACACCCTTCTATTGTTTTAACAACGACCCCCCGATTTGCCATTGCCATATACATTGTGCTTATTCCCAATGATGTACCAAGTTCAACAATAAATGGATCACCAAATTCGGAAGCCATATCTGACAGTAAAATACCATATTTTTCAGGAACTGATGAATATCTTGCTATTTGTGACACTTTCCTGAGGTTAGTTTTATGCTTTTCAGAGCCCGCTCCAAGATCGTTTACATTAATCGACCTCTCATCGGAAATCATTTTGTTTCTGATCGTTTCAATAGTACAGACAATATCATCATCAGTTTTATTCCGGAAGACTCTGCAGATAAGATCAAAAACAAACGGGCTATGAATACCATGACCCTTTCTATGCCGGGATAGAAGTTTGTATTTCAGATATTTGGATGCCCTGAAAAAAATCATTTCAGTATAAACATTTATAATTAGGACAGGTTTTCAAAAATACGTATTTTCGGATATCTTTTGCTATTACTTTTTCCCGGAATGATAATACAGGACTTTCTTGAAACAAATATAACTTACCTGCAGGGTGTTGGTCCCAAAAGGGCTGAGCTCTTTAACAAAGAACTCAGTATTTTCACATTCCGTGACCTTCTGTACTATTTCCCGTTCAAATATATCGACAGAACCAGGTATTATACGATTGCAGAGCTCGATCCTGAACTTCCCTTTGTACAGATTAAAGGTAAGATCAGAGGCTATTCAACTGAAGGACAAGGTCCCGGAAAACGACTTGTTGCAGAATTTTATGATGAAACAGGTACTATAAAACTAGTCTGGTTTAAAGGAGGAAAATGGATAACAGGAAGCTATAGCCCCGGAATAGAGTATATAGTATTCGGAAAACCGGGTGTATTCAATGGAATAATAAATATAATCCATCCGGAAATTGAAGCAGTTAACAAACTTGAGGAAAGGCTGAATTCTGCACTGCAGGCGCAGTACAACACTACTGAAAAACTTAAGAACCAGTTCCTGACATCAAAAACGATCAGCAAACTGATCGGCACCCTTCTTAAACAGATTAAAAACAGGATCCCGGAAACACTGCCAGCTTACCTTGTAACACAATACAAATTAATGGAGCTTCATGAATCGCTTCATAAGATCCATTTTCCTTCAAATCCGGATGAACTTGAAAAAGCAAGACACCGACTAAAGTTTGAAGAGCTTTTCTATATCCAGCTGAACCTTTTAAGATTTAAAACCAACCGCAGTCTTAAATTTAAAGGATTTGTTTTCTCAAGTGTTGGTGACAATTTCAACAACTTCTATTACAATAACTTACCATTCACTCTTACCGATGCCCAGAAGAGAGTAATGAAAGAGATAAGAAAAGATCTGGGTTCCGGCAAACAAATGAATCGTCTGCTGCAGGGCGATGTAGGAAGCGGAAAAACTCTTGTTGCTCTTATGAGTATGCTCATTGCAATTGACAATGGTTACCAGGCATGCATTATGGCCCCTACGGAAATCCTAGCAAATCAGCACTATCAGACTATCTCAGAATTACTTGCAGGGATCGGTATCAAAATCTGCCTTCTGACAGGCTCTTCAAAAAAAGTCTCACGCAGATCAATTACCGAATCTCTTCTCGACAGGTCACTTAATATTCTGATCGGTACTCATGCTCTGCTGGAAGAAAATGTGCAATTCAGCAATCTCGGACTTGTGATTATCGATGAACAGCACAGATTCGGAGTTGCACAAAGAGCAAGGCTCTGGCAGAAGAATCTCAATCCGCCACATATCCTGGTAATGACAGCCACTCCTATTCCGAGAACACTTGCAATGACTCTCTATGGTGATCTTGACGTATCGGTGATTGATGAACTACCACCCGGAAGAGTTCCGATAAAAACGATGCATTTTACTGATTCAGAAAGAAATAAGGTTTTTGGGTTTATAAGAAACCAGATTGCCGAACATCGACAGATATATATAGTCTATCCTTTAATAAAGGAATCTGAAACTATGGATTATAAAGATCTTGAGGATGGTTGGGACACCATTTCCAGGGTCTTCCCTGCTCCCAAATACTGTGTAAGTATTGTTCATGGGAAAATGACCCCGGTAACAAAAGAAGCATCGATGAAACTGTTCAAAGAGGGACAGGCTCACATTCTGATTGCAACAACNGTCATTGAAGTAGGTGTTGATATCCCTAACGCAACCGTAATGGTTATAGAAAGTGCTGAACGGTTCGGACTTTCCCAGTTGCACCAGCTAAGAGGACGAGTTGGAAGAGGCGCCGATCAGTCTTATTGTATCCTGATGAGTTCTGACAAACTTTCAAAAGAGGCTGAAAAGAGAATTGAAGTCATGATCAGAACCAATGACGGTTTCGAAATTGCGGAGACAGATCTTCAACTCAGGGGACCCGGAGATATTGAGGGCACCCAGCAGAGCGGGATACCTTTTGACCTTAAGATTGCAAATCTTGGAAAAGACGGACAACTTATTGAATATGTGCGTCATATAGCCGAGGACATCCTGGCAAAAGATCCGACCATGCAGAGTACCCATAACCAGATATTCATTAACGAATTAAAAAGATTATTCGGGAAAGGCCAATCGTGGAGCAATATTAGCTGATCTTCTTATTTAAAATCAGAATAAATTATAAATTCATTCTAAAAACTGATTTATAACATGCTCAGATTCGTCTGCAATCTTAAATTTGCGGATTAAAATTTTCAGGGTCCATTTATGAATTCAGATACGACAGGAACAATAAATCACGAGGGGATCGTTCAGAAGGTTGAGGATAAATCTGTTATTGTCAGAATATCTTCGGCTACCGCATGTTCAGGCTGTCATGCTGAAGGGTCATGTGGCTTATCTGGTCAGGAAGAAAAAATCATTGAGGTATCAGGCAACTATAACGTTTTGCCCGGAGATACTGTTACCATCCTTATGAAACAATCGATGGGTTATGCAGCCCTCTTCCTCGGATACATTCTCCCGTTGATTTCTGTTGTTACATTTCTTATAATTCTTACCTCTCTGAAATTACCTGAATTATATGCCGGTCTTATTTCAATTGCAATGCTAATACCTTATTATATTGTCCTCTTTTTCTTCAGGAAGAGGATAAATGAAAAATTCACTTTTACTTTAAAAATTTAAGTAATGAGTTCTACAATTCTGATAACAATAATAAGTCTGAGCCTTCTGGCCCTGATCTCAGCTATAATCTTATATTTTGTTGCACAGAAGTTTAAAGTTATTGAAGATGCAAGGATTGACGATATTCAGGCAATACTTCCTGCAGCCAACTGCGGAGGATGTGGTTTTGCGGGATGCCGTAACTTTGCTGAGGCNCTTGTTAAAGCTGATTCATTTGAAGGTCTTAATTGTCCGGTAGGAGGCAGTGCTGTAATGNGTATAGCTGCAAAGATGCTCGGNAAAGAAGCTCCGATCGTGGATCCCCAGGTAGCAGTTCTGCGGTGCAATGGCACACCGGAATACAGACCCAGAACTTCAAGATATGATGGAGCATCTGATTGCAGGATATCGAACAGCCTTTATATCGGTGAAACTGACTGTAGTTTTGGATGCCTTGGTAACGGCGATTGTGTGAGAGCATGCACTTTTGACGCAATATACATGGATCCTGATACAGAATTGCCGGTTATTCTCGATGATAAATGTGTCTCATGCGGAGCGTGTGTAAAAGCCTGCCCAAGAAACCTGATTGAACTTCGCAAAAAGGCAAAAAAAGACAGAAAAATATATGTCGCATGCATGAATTGTGATAAGGGAGGTCCCGCCAGACGAGCATGCAAAGTAGCCTGTATCGGTTGTAACAAATGCTTTAAGGTTTGTGAGTTTGACGCTATTACAATAGAAAATAACCTGGCATATATCGATGCGAAGAAATGTACATTCTGCAGAAAATGCGTCACAGAATGTCCCACTAATTCAATTATTGAACTGAATTTTCCACCCAAAAAGCCAGCTGTAGAAATTAAGAATGAGACAGTTAACATATAGATAGTTACATAAACCAATAGAATAAAAAAGTGTTAAAAACATTCCCCGTAGGAGGCGTTCATCCACCTGAGAACAAGTTGACAGCTGATAAAGCAATCGTTTATCTTTCTGTTCCTGAAAGTGTTACAATTCCCGTTTCGCAACATATCGGAGCTCCTGCTAAAATTATTGTCAACAAGGGTGACTATGTAAGGACAGGACAGCTGATAGCTGCCAGTCAAGGATTTGTATCAGCAAATATTCACTCCTCAGTATCAGGAAAGATCAATAAAATAGACCTTGTTTCAGATAGTGGAGGCTATAAACAAACAGCAGTTTTTATTGATGTTGAAGGAGATGAGTGGGTAGAAACTATAGACAGAAGCAGTGAGATAGTAACCGAAATAAAATTATCGCCGGAAGAAATCGTTGAGAGATGTCTTCAGTCGGGTATGGTCGGACTGGGAGGTGCTGCATTTCCATCTCATGTTAAATTAACTGTACCTCAGGGTAAAAGATGCGAAATCCTTTTGATTAATGGTGTTGAATGTGAACCGTTTCTCACTTCCGACCATCGTCTGATGCTTGAAAAAGGAGAAGAGGTTCTGATAGGCATAACAATACTCATGAAAGCACTTAAGGTTGAGAGGGCTATGATTGGCATTGAGAATAATAAAAAGGATGCTATTGACAATCTCACCCGGCTTGCAACCGGATTTATAGGAATTACGGTTCATGCCCTAAAAGTCAAATACCCGCAAGGCGCTGAAAAGCAACTTATTAAAGCACTTATAAACAGAGAAGTACCACAAGGGCATCTCCCAATTGATGTTGGTGCTGCCGTGCAAAATGTAGGGACAGCCTTCGCTGTCTATGAGGCTGTCCAGAAGAATAAACCACTCTTTGAAAGAGTTGTAACCGTCACAGGGAAATCACTTGCCAGACCAGGTAACTTCTTCGTAAGGATCGGAACATCAGTCAGTAAGTTGATTGAGGCAGCTGGTGGCTTGCCTGAAGATACCGGGAAGATAGTAAACGGAGGCCCGATGATGGGAAAAGCGATAAATAATATTGATGTGCCTGTTATTAAGGGTACCTCAGGAATAATTCTCTTCCCCCTTAATGAATCACAAAGGGCTGAAATCAAACCCTGCATCAGATGCGGAAGATGCGTCGCAGTATGTGCATTGCATATGGAACCATACATACTTATGACACTATCTGAGAAAGGGCTGTTTGAGAGAGCTGAAATGGAAGGAATTGCCAATTGTATGGAATGTGGTTCATGCAGTTATGTTTGTCCCGCTGACAGACCGATTCTTGACTATGTCCGACTTGGAAAGTCAGCGGTTCTGAAAATGGCTAAAGAACGAAAGATGAATTTAAAAGCTTCAAAATCATAATAATGAATAAACTTCTTAATATTTCACCCTCGCCTCATGCACATTCGAAGGAAACAACAAGGAAACTGATGTTGGGTGTCGTTATTGCGCTTATGCCAGCTTTGTTTACTTCAGTTTTTTACTTTGGAATGGGTGCTGTTATAGTTACAGCAACCTCAATAATATCGTGTGTGGTTTTNGAATATCTCATGCAGCGATTTATACTTAAAAAGCCCATCTCTATTACCGACGGTTCAGCGCTGGTGACAGGACTCCTTCTGGCTTTCAACCTGCCATCAAACATCCCCGTCTACATAATAATTATCGGTAGTCTGGTTGCAATAGGTATTGCAAAAATGACATTCGGCGGACTGGGAAATAATCCATTTAATCCTGCATTGGTAGGACGTGTATTCATGCTTATCTCATTCCCGGTACAGATGACAAGCTGGCCTGTTCCAGCCGGATTTAAAACAGGTTATATCGATGCCGTTACAGGAGCTACACCCCTGGCTATTTTAAAAGAAGGTATCAAGAACGGAGAATCGATTTCTCAGCTTATGGAAAAGATACCGACAACATTTCAGATGTTTCTTGGAAAAATGGGAGGATCGATGGGTGAAGTTGCAGCAATAGCTCTCCTTATAGGATTTGCATATCTGCTTTATAAAAAGATTATCACCTGGCATATACCAGTTTCAATTATCGGTACAATAGCATTTCTTACCACTGTTCACTGGCTGCTCAATCCTGAATCAAGTGCCGGTCCGGTGTTTCACATTCTGACAGGAGGTGTTTTACTCGGTGCAATTTTCATGGCTACTGATTATGTGACTTCACCAATGAATCATAAAGCGATGATTATTTACGGGTGCGGAATCGGTCTGTTAACGGTTATTATTAGAATTTACGGAGCCTACCCCGAGGGAGTCAGCTTTGCAATATTGATTATGAACGCATTTGTCCCACTTATGAATGCCTATATTAAACCAAAACGATTCGGAGAGGAGGTAAAAAATGGCTAAGACCGAATCAACATTCAAAAATATGGTATTGTCGCTGACACTTATTTCTCTTACTGCATCAGCCTGCCTTGGCTTTGTCTATGAGTTTACAAAAGAACCTATTGCACTCTCAAACCTGAATAAGAAACTTGATGCCATTAAACAGGTTGTTCCAGGGTTCAATAATAATCCGAATGAGGAAATGTATAAATTACCCACAGGTGAAGGAGACAGCCTTGAGATATATCCGGCTAAAAAAGACAATGAGATTGTAGGTTATGCAGTAAATACATATACAAAAAAAGGTTTCAGCGGAAATGTTTCTCTGATGGCCGGTTTTAGACCTGATCTGACAATTTTGAATATAACCGTATTGGAACAAAAAGAGACACCCGGTCTGGGAACAAAGATGGCAGAACCTAAATTCAAGGACCAGTTTATTGACAAAAATCCATCGCAGTATATTTTAAAAGTTAAGAAAGACGGAGGCTCTGTTGATGCAATTTCAGCAGCAACAATAAGCTCCAGGGCTTTTTGTGATGCCATTCAACGTGCTTATAACACTTTACAGAAAGGAGGGTCAAAATGAATCAATTTCAAAATTTCACAAAAGGATTTATAAAAGAAAATCCGATACTTGTGCTGGTGCTTGGCACATGTCCTACCCTTGCCACAACCTCGTCGTCCCTTAATGGCATGGGTATGGGAATTGCTACAACCTTTGTACTTATTGGTTCAAATGTTGTCATAAGTTCGTTATCAAATCTGATCCCCGATAAAGTTAGGATCCCGGCATTCGTTGTGATTATTGCCTCATTTGTAACAATTGTGGACCTTTTNATGCAGGCTTATGTACCCGGACTGTACGAAAAGCTGGGAATTTTCATACCACTTATTGTNGTCAACTGCATNGTTCTCGGCAGAGCTGAAGCCTATGCCTGTAAAAATACTGTCCTTTCATCTTTCATTGATGGATTTGGTATGGGACTAGGTTTTACTATGGCACTTGGTATACTCGGAGCATTTCGTGAAATAGTAGGCAGTGGAGCCATATTCGGTCATAAAATCATTGCCGGGGAAGGGATACTGGTGTTTGTTCTTGCACCAGGCGCCTTCATAGCGCTGGGATATCTGATTGCTCTTATAAACCGTATTAAAAGAACCTAAAAAAAGTGATAAATGGAATATATTTTAATAATCATTTCAGCCGTCTTCATAAATAACGTTGTGCTTGCCCAGTTCCTCGGGATTTGTCCTTTCCTGGGTGTCTCCAATAAGGTCAATACGGCTCTTGGCATGGCAGGTGCAGTCACCTTCGTCATAGTTCTTGCAACTATGGTAACTTATCTGATCCAGACATATATTCTGAATAAACTAGGGATTGCATTTATGCAGACAATAACTTTTATTCTTGTTATTGCAGCATTGGTACAGATGGTAGAGATCATTCTTAAAAAGGTAAGTCAGCCTTTATATCAGGCACTAGGTATTTTTCTGCCTCTGATCACTACAAACTGCGCAGTTCTTGGGGTTGCTATTCTGGTTATTAAAAAAAACTATAACCTGCTTGAAGGAGTGGTATTCGGTGCATCAACAGCCATAGGCTTTGGTCTTGCTCTTATTATACTTGCCGGAATAAGGGAGCAACTCGAACTTGTTGATATTCCAAAAGGAATGAGAGGAGTTTCGATATCTCTTGTAATAGCAGGGATTCTTGCAATGGCATTCATGGGATTCACCGGAATTGTAAAATGATTTCCCCGAACGTTGTACTTTCTTTTGTTACAACCTGTATAATTTGATCTATCAATTATTTATTTACCTGAAAATCAATTAAGGTCTTTTATTGATTTCCAATATTGATTATATTTGATTCTTATAGTTTCGTTAATGTAAAAATGTCAGCATCAGACTGGATTTGTAACTATTATAACCATACCAACATGAAAAAACTATCAAGAAGAGAATTTCTGGGAAAAAGTGCTTTAGGAGTGGGATCTGCTCTGATCGCATCGCAGCTACCATTAAATCTGAGCGGTGAAGAACTTGCCAGAACGGTTAAAATGCCAATCGGTTTCCAGTCCTGGATTGTACGGGATATGATTGCCAAAGATTTTCCGGGAACAATAAAAATGGTGGCCGGACTTGGTTATCAAAGTATTGAGATGTGCTCGCCTGTCGGGTATGAGTCGTTAGGATTCGGATCACTGATCAAGCTAAAAGGCAAGGAGTTAAAGAAAATAATTAATGATGCCGGACTCTCCTATCAAAGTACTCATTACGGCATGGATGAATGCAGGAAACAACTTGATGAGAGAATTCAATTTGCCAGCGAATCAGGCCAGAAACAGATGATAGTTTCAAGTTTCGGATTGCCGGAAAAAGCTACACTCAGCGACTGGCTTAAAGCTGCTGATGAGTTGAATACAATGGGTGAAAAAAGCAAAAAAGCCGGAATCCAGATGGGTTATCACAACCATCATATGGAATTTGAAAAGATCGACGGATCACTTATTTACGATGCTTTGATGAANCAGTTGGATCCAAATTACGTTAAAATGCAGTTCCAGGTGGCTGTAATCAGTGNCGGNTATAAAGCCTCTACATATTTTAANAAATATCCGGGNAGGTTTATTTCAGCCCACCTTGCAGACTGGTCCTCAACAGATAATAAGCAAGTACCTATCGGTCAGGGAATCGTCGACTGGAAAGAGTTTTTTGCTTCTGTAAAAACCGGTGGCGTGAAAAATATATTTGTTGAGATGGATCTGGATACTTTCAAACCCAGTGCAACATACCTTAAGAGTCTTTAAGAGTCAGATAGTTTTCTTTTATAAAACGGGAATTATTAATGTTTATAAATAATTTTTTCGTTAATTGTGTATTGTTTCCTAGCCTGAGACGTACATGTTATTAACTGATTACTACGAAATACTGGAGATACCTGTCGACTCTTCGATTGATGAAATAAAAAAAGCCTACCGGAAAAAAGCTCGCCAGTTCCACCCCGATATTAATCCATCGCCGGATGCAAAAGATATTTTCATCATCATCACTGAAGCCTATGAATTTCTTCTTGCCTATAATGATAAAATAAAACATGACGAACAGGCATACGATAAGGCAATGGAGGATTGGAGAAAGTATCGTCAGGTCAGATCACGCAGACGCGCAACAGCCTATGCCCGAACATCATATGCTACTTTCAAAAATACACGGTTCTATAAAACAACCAGGATACTCGACGGAACAACGATAATTTTCACTTTCGTGGTTGCGATAATGGTACTGGTATTTACTGTCACCGGATATACCTACAGACTAAAACATCCTATCCCCGGAGTTGAAAAACCGTCAGTATTTGCATTTATAATGCTTCTCATGCTTGGAATGATCTTTTTTGTTGTATCATTTATTTATCTCAGGGCATACCAGGAAACATCTAAAAAACACAGGAATAAATAAGACCCATTCCTAAATTAGTTAATTATTTGGTGCTGTCAACCTCAAAGAATGATTAACTGAGTGCTTGTTCATTCTTCCTTTGGGATCTTTTTATAAATTCTCTGCGTCCTTTGCGGTTAAACGGTTTTCTTATTTCCTTGTCCAAATTACGCTTCTTATAAAATTTAATTACTTTTAGAATGTTAATATTTATANACTGATGAAGCTGTTCACGACATTATTTTTTACCACAATTATATTCTTCAATATGCCAGACAGTAGCATTTCAGAAGGTTCTCAAACGGTAAGCAGGAACCAGAAACCACTTTTTTCATTTGGCATCATCACCGACGTTCATTACGCTGACAAAGATCCTGTAGGATCAAGATTTTACAGATCCTCGCTTTTAAAACTTGAAGAAGCTGTAAAATCTTTCAGAAATGATTCAGCTGATTTTATTATTAATCTGGGAGATATCATTGATACCGGATATGTCTCATACAAACCTGTTCTGAAAACTTTGAATTCATCCGGTCTTAAAGTTTACAATATTACCGGGAATCATGACTATTCGGTAGAACCAAGATTGAAAAAAAAGATTCCTGTTCTGATTTCTTCAAAAGAAGGTTATTATTCTGTGGTACATAAAAGTTTCAGGTTCATTTTCCTGAACGGAAATGAAATTAGCACCTATGCAACAAACAATAAAGCTGAGATCAAACAGGCAAAGGGGTATATTTCATTCCTGAAAAATAATGGTTATATTAATGCGATCGACTGGAATGGAGGGATCTTCAGTAAACAACTCACATGGCTTTCTGAACAACTTGATGAAGCCACAGCCAATGGCGAGAAAGTCTTTATTTCATGCCATTTCCCGGTTTTTCCCGAGAATGTACACAACCTGCTTACATATGTAGACATTCTAACAATACTTGAAAAATACAGGAATGTGATAGCATGGTTTAATGGTCATAATCATGCCGGTAACTACGGCAACTTCAACATGATTCATTTTGTAACATTTAAAGGAATGGTTGAAACCGAAACAACCAGCAGTTATGCACTTGTTGAAGTTTATAAAAACAAGATCTGGATCAACGGATATGGCAGAGAAAGAAGCCAGATACTGGCATATTAACCACCTTCAATAAAAAGTACCTGTATAGAAATCTATGACAAAACTAGCCAAGGAACTCACTCTGTATGCGTTGATATTGGTGTCTTTCGGAAGGATCAGTTGAGTTTTATAAAGATAAATGGAACATCAAGAACTGAGGCAAAATACTCGCCACGCTCCAGAATATCTTCATCCCCGTCTTCATAATACCAGTTAAAAATAAATTTCTTATGTTTAAGAGTTACATAAGTGATTTTTTGCAGTATATGAATGAAAACTTTTGCACTGGCACTATTGAAATATTCAAGATTCATATCCACGAGGGTCAACTCCGCGGGTACTTCAATGTATCCGCTAATCCAATCCTCAATCGGAGCGAAAAAATCAGCAACATTCTCATGTATTGATCTTCCCCTTATTTTAATAATCCCATCAGGATTTAAAATGATCTCCGGCGTGTTTTTTGTCGGTGATATCCTTAACTCCTCCATCTTAAATATTTTGTCCGAATTTAATAATTATTATTACACAAAACCATAATAATTAACTGAATCTGTCAAAAAATGAATCATCAAAATTATTGACAGATATCTTTCTTTCACCGCATTCAATCTCGTGTATCATATTCACAATAACTGTATTAACTGGTGTTGAGATACCAAGGTCTCTCCCGTTCTTTACAATATATCCGTTAAAAAAATCAATTTCAGTTTTCTTGCCCCGTTCAAGCGACTGAAGACTGGATGATTTAAGTTTTCTGTATTTGAATCCTATAATCATTAACATCAGGTGACGACGCAGATCAGAGAGAATGTCCTGTCCACTGATAAATTTTTCAAAATCCAACCTCCCTCCAAAAATTTCGACTTTTATTTTCATGGCTCGGGCCACAAGAACTGCTTCCCTGATAATCTCTATAAACATCCTTCGCACCTTCCTGATTGAAAGCATCTTCCCCAGGTATAGCCCGCAGATAGCACCCAATGAGGTTATACAGGAGTTTATTGTAAGTTTTGAATAGAGATGTCCCATAATATTCCCTGTTGTCNTGGCAGGAACAACTGAGGAGAGAATATCTGCAATGTATTTGAGATAGTCGTCAGGTTCTTTTTCAGGATAACCTAGAATAAAATCTCCGGTTGAAGTCATTATTAAATTACCGGGTGATTCCATTGTTGCTCCCCATCCTGTTACACAACCTATTATTTTCTCTTTGCCGACAACGGCTGCAAGATCATCCTCACAAATACCATTTTGTAATGAGATGAGATATCCATCTTTTTTCATGAATTCTTTAACACTCCTGGCAGCATCAATCATATCTGTTGCTTTGGTAGCCAGAAGAATAATGTCCTTAGGCTCTTTTACCTGCGAGATTGAAGAATAAGCAGGGATTTTAACAGTCAAGCTACCACAGACTCCTTTGACATTGATACCTTTATCAGTTATATACGAAGCATAATCGTCTTGTTTACAGACTATCTCAACATTTACACCATCCTTCTTAAGCAAGACGGCAGTAATTCCCCCGATAGCTCCTGCCCCAACTACCAGAAAAGATAAATCGGAAGTTTTCATGTCCATATTTAATAAATAAACTAAAACCTGGCAAGAGGAGTTACATCATGACCGGTAAATTCCCCTCTAAGATATTTATGATATCCTGTTATTCCAATCATTGCTGCATTGTCGGTTGTATATCTAAATTCCGGAATAAACAGTTTCCAATTTCTTTTTAATGCTTCTTCCTTCATGCTGTTCCTTAACCCTGAATTGGCCGAGACACCACCAGCGATCCCGATATTCGTGATCCCTGTCTGAAGAGAAGCTTTTACAAGTTTTGTGATGAGTATACTGACAATCACATGCTGAAGAGATGCACAGAGGTCAGCTTTATGATTCTCAATAAAACCAGGTTCTTCTTTTAACCTGTCGCGAAGAAAGTACAGAAAACTTGTTTTTAATCCGCTGAAGCTGAAATCAAGCCCTTTAACAACCGGCTTTGCAAAACTGAAAGCTTTACTGTTTCCCTCCGATGCCAGTTTATCGATCAAAGGACCGGCAGGATAAGAAAATCCCATTACTTTTCCACATTTGTCGAAAGCCTCTCCTGCTGCATCATCAATTGTATTTCCGATAACCTCCATATCGAGGTAACTTTTCATAATAATAATACGTGTATGGCCGCCTGAAACGAGCAGGCACAGAAACGGAAAGGATGGTAATAAGTTCTCTTTATCCTTCTCAAGAATAAAGTGAGCCATAACATGAGCCTGGAGGTGATTTACCTCGATTAATGGTATGTTCTGAGCGAGAGCAAAACCTTTTGCAAATGAAGTTCCTACAAGCANAGAACCAAGAAGCCCTGGTCCGCGGGTAAACGCAACAGCACTAATATCTTCGTTCCTGATACCAGCTTCTAATATCGCCTGCCGGGTAACCGGAACAATATTTGCCTGATGAGCTCTTGATGCCAGTTCCGGAACAACACCACCATACGACATATGGATTTCCTGGTTGGCGATCAGATTTGAAAGTACGTATCCATCTCTTATTACTGCAACCGAAGTATCATCACATGAAGATTCTATCGCTAAGATTGTAACTGCCATTAGTACTTTATTATCTGTTATATTCCGGCTATTATAATTACCTTTTTATGAATCACGTTTTATCAGGTGGCAAAAATTGTTTTTTTGTTTTTATTGTTTTGTATGACTTGTTAAATGCCAGAAACCACAGGTGTTACACTTATAGACGTGAATCTCCTGCATAACTCTGTTTTCTTTAATATACTTTATCATATCCTGAGCCTCCTCATACGAATTATAGATTGTTTTCTTACATGGAGGTTCTATTGAATGAATCTTTCTTATTTTAGAAATTTTGTATCCCATATTATTTTACGACATCATTATAATCTCTTATCTCCTGGCTATAGTCTTATGTTGTTCGAATATAAAATAAATGATTGGCAAAGCTAATAAAATTGAACTAAAGATTGAACAGCAGGCATCATCTCTGCTAATCAAAATCTCATGTCTGCAAGTTTTATGAGAACCTTGGAAGGGAATACCACCATTTTAGAAATTCATAAGAATAATCTGATGCATAGAAAATACGCCGGTAATTTAAGAACGTAATTATTATCTTTGTCCATTAAGGTCTTATGCGGCGGGTGAACTTTTAAATCATTATTATAAGATCTTTTAAGCTTTTATGCTCAAAACCATTAAGAAATCAATCAAGTACTTTATAATTTTCATCGGGATCATTATATTGCTCCCTACCCTTTTTTATCTTGGCCTTCAGATGCCTGTAGTTCAGACATACCTGGTTAGAAGGATAACAAATCATTTTTCAGATAAGATCAATTCAACAATTTCAATCGGAAGAATTGAGTACAAATTTTTTACTAAACTAACTGCGAAAGATATACTTATCAAAGACCAGAATAATGACACTCTTCTTTATTCACAAAATACCACAATCAATATTAAAAATATTGATCTGAAAAATAAGTTTTTCAGACTTGGAAGAGTGATATTGATAAAACCGGTAATTGCAATTATAACTGATTCAACTGGATTAATGAATCTTACCTGGTACCTTGATCTTCTTAAAAATCAGGATGATTCAACAAAAAAAGCCAATACCAGAATTCTAATTGATCAGATAGATATAAGCAACGCCAGATTCTCACTCATTAACCGTTTAGGACCCCTATCGAAGACTAAAATGGATTTCAGTAATCTGAAACTGACAGGAGTAAATGGGATCATTGAAGATTTAAAAATTCAGAACGATNCGACATCCTTTAGTATTTACAACCTGGGNTTTAAAGAATCGAGCGGATTTACTGTGAAAAGAATCAGCAGTTCAGTGATTCTGGGAAAGCAAAACTTCCTTTTCAAATCAACCGCCATAAATTGTGACAGCAGTATAATCAACATTGCCAGGCTTGGACTAAAAGCTGATTCCTCATCCTCATTTAAAAAGTTCACCGATCAGGTCAGAATTGATCTTTTACTAGACAAATCACTTATAAGTACTTCCGATCTTCAGTACTTTATTCCTCCTGCAAATGGGATAAATGAATCTTTATGGGTTTCAGGAAAAATAACAGGAACAATTTCGGAATTAAGGGGCAGAAATATTGAATTATCTTACAGGGAGCATTCTAGTCTATCGTGCGATTTTGATATATCAGGACTCCCTAAATTTGAAAATGCTTTTATCTATATTGGAGTTAACAGCCTTATAACCAATGCAAAAGACATAGAGAAGATCAACAGAACCGGGAAAGGGAACCTTATTGTACCTGATGAGATATACAAGCTTGGAAATATCACATTCAATGGAAGTTTCACCGGATTTATCACAGATTTTGTTACTTATGGTGAATTCAGAACCAGCCTGGGAAGCTTCCGGACTGATATTTCACTCAGGCCTGANGAATCGAAGAAATACAGAATAAAAGGTTTGCTAACAGGCAAGGACATAGATCTCGGGCAACTGACTGGAAAAACAGATCTCTTAGGTAAACTAAGTATGCAATCGAACATTGACGGCTATGCTGAATCGTTAAAAAAATTCGCGGGAAATATTACTGGTAAGGTTGATAGTGTTGAAGTCAACGGGTATAAATACAGGAATATTACTCTGANTGGATATTTCACAGAGAAAACCTGGGATGGTAGTATCAATATAGTTGACGATAATATAAAGCTCGATCTTCTGGGATTACTTAACTTCAATAAAAAACTGCCTGAATTTGATTTTACTCTAAATATTGCTGATGCCAATCTCTATAAGCTAAATATTGATAAACTTGATTCCACCTCTTCTCTTACTGTTCTTCTGACAGCNAACTTCAAAGGAAACAGCATAGATAACCTCGACGGGGAAATAAAACTTCTTAACTCAAGCTTCAGAAAATTCAATAATGACCTTGTCCTTTATGATTTTTCCATCAGAACATTCACTGAAAACGGCAAACCTGGATTAAGCCTTCGTACTGATTTCCTAAATGCTGATATCAGAGGCTATTACAATTTCAGCAGCCTCAGAAACCTCTTCAGTTCAACATTTGCAAAGCTTATGCCTTCCCAGTTTCCGGCCAATACCAAACGGAATGATCTGAGAAAAAACAACTTTACCTTCGATATCAACTTTAAAAATACTGATAAGATAAATCAGTTTTTCAGAACTGGCCTCCTGATTGCAGATAGAAGTTATATCAGGGGATCGATCTTTGCTGATAGTGCTATCAGAATTGAGGGAAAATCAAAACTACTTTCCGTTAAAAATAACCTGTTCAGAGATTTCTCATTTGATACAAAGGTCACTAGTTCTGAACTATCTGTTAATATTTCCAATTCCTCACTTTCACTCCTCGGACAGTCTGATCTAAAGGGATTTACNATTGGCTTAGAGACAAAACCTGATAATTTTATCTTTAAAGTAGACTGGGATAATCAGGATAAAAACCTCAACAAGGGAAATTTTGTTGCAAGAGGCTATATTCTGAAAAACACCAGTGGCAAAGGAAATGCAATACTTAGAGTAGATATAGATTCAACCGGCATATATGCCTCCAACAATCTGTGGAAAATAAGTAAATCCTCACTCGATGTAGATTCAAGTGCTATAAAAATAAACAGTCTGTTTATTAGCAGTTATGACCGCTCATACTCGATAAATGGAGCTATTTCAGAAAATCGGGCAGATACATTGCACCTGGAGTTTAAAGGTATTGATATTTCTCCNCTAAATATTCTGGTAAATCAGAAAAACCCTGATCAGAATACNGTTTCGCTGGATTTTAAGGGACGTCTATATGGGAAAGTCATGCTGACTGATGTTTACCANGAACTCTTACTTGAAAGTAATATTATGGTNAATAACTTTTCTGTTCTGGGAAGTGAATTTGGAAATATTTCAATTACCACAGCATTGGACAACACCAGAAAAGCCATCAATATTAATGCCAGTAATAACCT
>JGI20214J51088_10000201_pt1 | contig 43308 bp, 32 predicted proteins | sample WetSurMetagenome_FD_51088 | JGI IMG/M metagenome (IMG submission 51088) | reverse complement strand
GAAGAGTAACAACTCCATATACGGAACCTTTACCATTACCTCCCTGGATAATGAATGAAGTCCCGCCTGACAAGAGCATAAAACCATCTTCACTGATATTTAATGATTCATCAGGAGACATGGAGGTGTTGAAATTTCTGATAATGACATCACCTCTCTTTTCTTTAGCACCCGGAGCAACAACAGGAAGATTTGTGCCTGTTAACTTCATTATAAAATCATTTAACAGGGTTGCCGCCTGATTATCATTTCTGTTATTGAGATCAGCAATTATCCTTCCCGTTGCCTTACCATCCCTGACAATGGATATCTGTGCTAAACCGGCTGCAGTAAACAATAAGGAAAAACATACGATTAATGTTCTTTTCATATGCAGGTTTTTGTTATATAATAATCAATTTGAGCGTGTTTATGCCTCTAAAAAATCACACTCTGAAGAGATAAATATGTTCCCTCCCTGAAATCTATGAGTGCAAATACTGTAATTTACAGTGCTGACTACGAATTTGCTATCCTCATAACCCTGCTGACGGCATCATCAACCTGTTCTTTGCTTTCCAGTCCCAATGTCATACAGTGGACGTTACCACTTCTTATCACATAATTCAACGATTCTTCCCTCTGGTCATCCTTAATGAGTTCCCCCATTCCAAATACTTTCATGCCTATTACTCCTTTACCGTTAAGCCTGGCAGTTTCCAGAACCTTCATAATTTTTTCAGGTGTGCCATCCATCTTGGCTCCACGCGGATTTATCCTGGCAAGAAGCACGTCCACCCATGGATTATTGGCTGCCTCTATCATTGCATCAAGATCATGACATGAAACTCCTACGCTTTTTACAATTCCCTTTTGCTTTGCTTCTGACAGGGCATCCATATATAACCTGTATTCTGTTGACCACTTGCCGTTGGTCATACAATGCAGCAGGAAGATATCAAAATACTCAGTCCCGATCTCTTTTCTGAAACGATCAAGACTGGTTTGAAAAGGTTCAGTCTTGTACCAGCCTTCCTGATCGTATGTCATAACTTTTGTAAGAATGGAAACATTCTCTCTTGGAATCACTTTCAGTGCTTCACGCACGTATGTGTGAGAACCGTACATATCAGCTGTATCAAAAAACCTAATCCCTTTGTCATAAGCGTACTGAGAGAGTTCCACAAATTTTTTCATACCAAGCCTGGTCTGGTTAGATGCTTTTGCCCAACCACCGGATCCTGTTCCCAGGGCAACACGCGATACAGTAAGACCGGTTTTTCCAAGTTTCACCTTATCGATGCCGTTAACAGACGGTGCAAAACCATAACCGGTGATACCTGCAGAAACTGTGGCAAATCCTGCCAGTGCAGCTGCACCTGTTTGAATAAATTCGCGACGGGTAGTCTTTTTCATATTCATTAATATTTTTAATTTATTTATTGTATTGTGTCAGTTAATCTGATCCCGCAAACTTAAAATAAGTCAAAAGGATCTTTGTAAAGATACAATTTAATTAAAAGTGTCATAAGTTCTAACAGTTTTCAATGCCTTTTGGTTCTGTGAAAATTTATAATCAGCAGCTAAATCGTGATATGATTGAATAAACAATATCTGATAAGGTTATTATTTAAAATACGGGCATTATATCTGATACCACAAATAAGCCATAAGGAATTTAACAGGATCATTTAAAATGGATCACATTAGAAAAGATTTTCATACTTTTGGAGTGGAGCATTATCACTGCCGGAATAACTACAGAAATAAAATCATCTTTTATTGTACAACAACATTTCCGGTTAAAAGATATAAATAACCAGAGTCAGCAATCTGAAGTAATAGTAAAGTACATCTCATAATATTATTAAAGCCTTATGTCAACATTGCAAAACAAGATTAAGAAATCCTCAATAGCTTTCTTATCTGCATTAATAGCTTTTACACTATCAGCCTCATCTTTAACTTTATCCGCCCAGTCAAACGTGACTAAAAGGATGAAACTTGTATGGGATGATGAGTTTAATAAAGCAGGTTTCCTGGATTCTGCGAAATGGAGTAAAATAGAACGGTCAGGTTCGGCAAATAAAGGCAGCTGTTTTGCATCAATGTCTGATGATGAGAGATGCCTTGTGATAAAAAATGGCAAATTGTATTTAAGGGGCATTCTGAATGATCATAAAAATGATACTGTCGATTATCTGACCGGCGGACTATCTTCGAAAGGAAAGTTCGAATTCATAAGAGGGAAGGTGGAGTTTCGTGCAAAACTTGAGAATTGCCAGGGAGCATGGCCAGCACTCTGGCTTTTTATGTCAGAATCTTCGAAAGAGAGATATGCTGAGGTCGATGTAATTGAACATTTAAATCATGACGACTATGTATATCATACTGTTCATACAGCTTATACCCTCAGAGACCCTGAAAATGGTAAAAATCCTCCTAAATACACCACATCAAAAATTAAGACCGGTAAGTATAATATCTATGGAGCTGAAATAACAGATGATAGAATTATCTTCACTGTCAATAAAAAGGAGGTATTTAGTTATCCGAAGGTTCAACCTGAGAAGGATGGACAGTGGACATTTAATCAGAATATGTTTATTTATATGAGTCAGCAATTTAGTGCTGAGGGTGCGTGGGCAGGTGCAGTGAATAAAGATGAAGTGCCTGTTCAAATGATCATTGACTGGGTAAGAGTATTTCAAGCTGAATAATGCCAGAATTATAAGCAAGCCTGAAATAATGTATCAAGGGATATTCAACTGTAATTAATCTAGAGATTGGTTTTTATTCGTTATATATTATATTTTTGATAATCAATGGGAATACTAAATATTAAGACAATGAAAGTATTTGTTAAAATAACAATCATGTTATTTTTTATATTATGTTTTAGAATGAACTCATTCGCTCAGGACACTAAAATAGTATTTGGGAAAGCGGTAAGCCTTGAAAAGGCCATTTCTCTGACCAAAGAAAAGGGGAATCCATTATCGTGGGTAAATGTGAATACTGCTCCTGATACCTGGCACAGGCAGAAAGACATTCTGATTTGCTCAGGACATCCTATTGGAGTGATGAGATCAGAAAAACAGTATGAAAACTTCATTCTTCACATTGAGTGGAAGCATATAGAACCTGGTGGAAATTCAGGAGTATTTGTATGGAGTAATGCTACTCCTCCAGAAAACGCTCAGCTCCCAAACGGAGTTGAAGTACAGATGCTTGAACTTGACTGGGTAAATCTTAATAAGCGCGATGGAGTTACGCCCCCAATAGCTTATGTTCATGGTGAGCTTTTTGGCGTTGGCGGAGTCACTACATTACCCGATAATCCCCGTGGTACAAGGAGCAAATCCATTGAGAATCGCTGCAAAGGGAAAGGTGAATGGAATACCTATGATGTTGTTTGTGTTGATGGTGTGGTAAAACTCTCTGTAAATGGTAAATTTGTAAATGGAATAGCAAAGTCGACTCAGAAGAAAGGATATTTATGCCTTGAATCAGAGGGAGCTGAGATTCATTTTCGCAATATCATTATTGAAGAACTGCCTTCAGGTGTTACATCAGAAGATCAGACTGCCCCTGAATTAAAATAAAGTATACTGGTCTGTTTATTGTTTTTAAGTCAATCATTTTAAATATAACCTGATTTCTAATTTAATCTTATTATGGATAATTCAGATATAAAAACTTCAGTACCCGGAAAGAGCAGATTATTATCGCTTGATGCACTACGGGGATTTGATATGTTGTGGATTGCAGGAGGAGGCGCTCTTATTTCTGTTCTTGCAAAACTGACTGGAGCTGGCTGGCTTGAGACTCTTTCAGTCCAAATGAGTCATGTACCATGGGAGGGATTCCATTTTTATGATCTTATTTTTCCACTGTTCATGTTCATTGCAGGAATTGCTATCCCATTATCCGTGAAGTCAGCATTAGCCGGAAACGTGCCAAGGATTAAACTGTTTCTGAAAGCTCTGCGGCGTATGATAATCCTGATTCTGTTAGGGATTTTGTACAATGGTGTTTTTCAGGATGGTTTTGAAAATGCCAGGTATGCAAGTGTGCTGGGTCAAATAGGAGTAGCATATTTTATTACATCTGTGATAATAATTTATTCCGGAACTTTCAAAACAAGTCTCTACTGGCTGGCCGGCGTCCTTCTGGGAGTCTCAATTGTTCAGCTTTTTGTCCCTGTCCCCGGAATTGGTGCAGGTGTATTTACTCCGGAAGGCTGCATGAACGGATATCTTGACCGGATGTTTTTACCGGGAAGACTGGCTTATGGTAATGGAATATATGATGCCCTGGGTTGGCTGTCTATTGTTTCGGCAGTTGGCATAACACTCATGGGAACAATAGCTGGAAGAATACTTCAGGATGTTACATTTACAGAATATCGCAAAACTGGAATACTTGCCGGCATTGGAATTGTATTAATTCTATTGGGAGTTTCTCTTTCACCTTTCTATCCGATAATTAAAGTTTGCTGGACAACAACATATAATTTTCTGGCAGGGGGAATAAGTTTCCTGTTAATCGCCCTGTTTTATTTAGTAATTGATGTATGGCATTTTCAGAAATGGTCCTTCTTTTTCCGGGTTATAGGAATGAATTCAATTTTTATTTACCTGTTGACCAGAATTGTCCCTGTTGGTACTATCACCGGATTTTTTATCGGTTGGATCATTAAACCTGCTGGAAGTTTAGGAGAACTGGTTAGTATTTTAGGTGTTATCGCAGGTGAATGGTTATTACTTTATTTCATGTACAGGAAGAAAATTTTTATTAAAGTATGATATAGTTGATTTTGTTTTGTTATAAAACCTGATAATAAAAAGATATATCTATGATAAATCTGCAGGAAAAGAAAAGATCAGTTAAAAGTATGATATTGATTTTTATCAGCGTGTCCTTAATACTGAATAGCTGTACCTGGCAAAAATATGCGTCGCTTGATCCAGGGAAGATCGTGCATACATTTAAGATCGATTATACTCCTGAACGCATCGGATTACTTAAGGAATATGCAGAAGCTCATTACGGGGAATACTATAAGAATTCTACCGGTTCCACAGAGTGGTCCGGTGTTGAAATAAAACCAAAGATTATTGTAGTACATTATACAGCCATCCCTACTCTGGAAGAGACAATGCGGGTATTTACCCCTGATACCCTGACAAATCGCCCTAATCTCAGCAAATCAGGAAAAGCAAATGTTGGTGTGCAGTTTATTGTTGATCAGGATGGTACAATCTATCAGACTATGCCTGATAATTATTTTGCAAGGCATTGCATTGGACTCAATCATTGTGCTATCGGATTTGAAAACGTCGGTATGGGGGATATTACCAGATCAGGTCTTCGCGGGAAACCACAAAAGAATATGGAGCTAACTCTCGCACAGGTGAAGTCAAATGTTGCCCTTATTAAGTATTTGAAGAATAAATATCCTGATATTGAGATTCTTATTGGTCATCAGGAATACAGGCAACTTGAGGAAAAGTCACATCCGGGATATAAATATTTTCATGAAATTGACCAGGATTACAGAACAGAAAAATCTGATCCGGGAGAATTGTTTTTGAAAGCAATACGGAAAGAATTGAAGAAGGATCTTAAACCTGGGTCTGATGGGCAGGTATTTAAATAAGATTTTAACATATTCCGGAAAACATATAAGCGAAGTATATCTATGAAAAACTTTTTTGTACAGATATTGTCCATTACATTGATGCTGGTTATAAATTCTGCATGCTCCAATCATAAAGCTCAGAAATCCGGAAATTCAGATGTTTTTGAGAAAGTAGATACATTATTTTCACAATGGGATAACACTGATTCACCTGGTTGCGCACTGGCTGTTATCAAAGACGGTAAGATTTTTTATAAACGGGGATATGGGATGGCAGACCTGGAACATAATATTGCTATCTCTCCTAATACCGTTTTCTATGTCGGTTCAGTTTCCAAACAGTTCGTGGCAATGTGTTTATTGCTGCTTGAAGAGGAAGGTAAACTATCTGTCGATGATGACATAAGAAAATACCTGCCCGAGTTTCCGGTTTATCAGGTTCCTATAACCATCAGACACTTAATTCATCATACAAGCGGAATTCAGGATTACCTGCTGTTATGGACTCTTTCAGGGAAAGATTACTTGGATTATATGCCTGAAAATGAGGTTTATAAAATGTTGTGTTCTCAGGAAAAGCTAGATTTTATTCCTGGTGAAAAGCAGTCATATAGCAATTCCGGATATTTCTTATCTGCCATGATTATCAGAAGAGTATCAGGTAAATCATTAAGAGACTATGCTGAGGAAAAGATATTTAAACCTCTTGGAATGACAAGTTCTCAGTTTAATCATGATAATAAAAGGATAATTAAAAACAGGGCTTTTGGATATGTGCCAATAGACAAAGACACCTTTGGGAATTTAATAATGAGATTTGATTTAGTTGGCTCGGGAGGTTTGTATTCTACTGTTGAAGATTTATTCCAGTGGGATCAGAATTTCTATCATAACAAATTAGGCGAAACAGGACAAAGCCTTATAAATAAAATGGTTACTAACGGCAGAACAAGCGATGGGAAAGAAGTCAATTATGCATTTGCCCTAATAAATGGTATTTACAGAGGATGCAAAACTATTCAGCATAGCGGATCACTTGGAGGCTATCGTTCACACATAATCCGTTTTCCTGATCAGCAGTTTTCTGTCATTATTTTGAGTAACCTGTCAAGTTTTGAACCCGGATCACTAGCATATAAGGTTGCTGATATTTTCATTGACGAACATCTTCTGCCTGGTTTATCAAATAAATAAAAAGATCTAATAAGTAACCGTAATGAAATACAAACATTTGGGTCAAAGGGGGCCTGAGGTATCAACAATCGGCTTTGGTGCATGGGCAATTGGTGGACTGAATTGGGGGAAGACTGATGATAGTGTCTCTGAAAAAGCATTAAATGAAGCCCTAGATCATGGTGTGACATTTATTGATACTGCTGATGTTTATGGTTTTGGACACTCAGAAGAATTGATTTCCCGGGTTATTAAAGAACGGGGCAAGAAGAATGTTATAATTGCCACTAAAGCAGGAAGTGATTTCTATAATGCTACAGCTAGTGATAATAAAGGATATGGCTCCATAACGCCAAACTATAAAAAAGAGTATCTGATCTTTGCTGTTGAAAAAAGTTTGAAGCGCCTGAATTTTGAAGCCCTGGATATCCTGCAATTACACAGCCCTGATACAGAAGAATTGGCGAAAGATGAACCATGGCTGGCCTTGGATAAATTAAAAAAAGATGGCAAAATCAAATATGCAGGATTAAGTATACAATCATTCAAAGAGACGGAACAGGCACATCTGCTGGATTTACACAATGATATTCTGGATTGTATTCAGGTACGCTATAATCTTCTGGAGAGAGAAGCTGAGAAAATTCTGTTCCCGAAAGCTCTAAAATATGGAATCGGTGTAATAGCCAGGATCCCGCTGTTGTTTGGCTTGTTAACCGGAAAGTTCAGCACTCTGTCCACTTTTGGAGAAGATGATCATCGTAAAATGAATTTATCGACGGATAAACTAGAACGGTACTTAAGGGAACTCGAAAAGTATAAACCATTATTTGATCATTATAAAGATCAGAGCATGGCGCAGGTATGTCTTAGATTCTGTTTATCGCATCCGGCTTGCCAGACAGCTATCCCTGGTGCAAAAACATCTATCCAGGTGCATGAGAACATTGCTGGTAGCGATTCCGGACCGATTCCGGAGGATATCCTTAAATCATTTGTTCAGAAACTTGACTGAACATCCGGATGAAAATCCACTCTTTGTTAGTGTGTTTTATGCACCACCTAGCAGAACATTCCGGACAGAAGATATTGAGTCTGATAAGTAAATCAATTGTTAAATTGTCAACTTGTCATTGGCTCCTACAGAAATGCAAATAGCAAACTACAGCTAAGTTAATCAATAGATTGCAGCATTTATTTTGAGAAGGTTAAAGAAGTAGATATATTTGTTAGCATCATCATCGAAATTGTGATCAAAAATAGCCCGATTTTTGAAAGGTATCTGGTGGAAAAACTTAAGTCCGGAGATAAAGATTCATTTACTGAGATTTTTTCGGCTTATTATAAAGACGTTGTCTTCTTCGCCTATAGTTTTACGCACGAGCAATTTGTTGCAGAGGATATAGTCCAGGATACTTTTGTCAAACTTTGGGAAGATCGTGAAAGACTTGAGGTAAAGGTATCTCTGAAATCATTCCTTTTAAAAACAGTTCAAAACAGATGTATTGACTGGCACCGGCACAAAAAATTAATAGATAATCATAGTTCTTATATTATTAATACTACCCCCCTTTACGAATACAATACTGATAATTATCTGCTAAGATCCGAAATGGAAGAAATGATTGCAAAAGCTCTGATACAGCTCCCTGAAAAAGTAAAGGAATCGTACGAACTTAATAGGGTTGAAGGGCTTAAGTATCATGAAATTGCATTCAGGTTAAATGTATCAGTCAGAACTGTTGAAGTCCGTATTAGCAGAGCATTGGAATTATTGAGGAAGAGTCTAATAGATTTTCTTTAGTAATAATATTTCATTACTAAACGGATAATACGTTAAATTATCAGGAGATTCTTCGCTCCGCCTCCTCCTCTCCCCAAAGCTCTCTAAATGCTTGTTATTCTGAGCGAAGCGAAGAACCTATTACACCGTTAGGTGGACGAGCTCAGCGAAGGTAATCTCATATTTTTAACCGGACAGTATTGATAATATTTGAAAATTTTATCATCGACAAGGAATTAATTATTTCAAATTTCCCCGGTTTCAATTGTGGTATTTGATTTCTGGCCCGTCTTATAACTTGAAAATCTTTACTAAATGAGACAAATAAAGCCAGAAAGTCAGGAAATATTGATTACAAGGTATCTGACCTGCGAGGCAAGTCAGGAAGAAATTGGCGAGTTACAGAAATGGATAAGCACTTCAAAGGAGAACCTATTGTATTTCCAGCAGTTGAAAAATATCTGGGATAACTCTGAACATAATTCGGGTTTTAGAAGGATAGATGTTACCTACGCTTATAATAAAATCAATAGCAGTATCTCGATTAAGCCAAAGACGACAAATTTCTGGTACTACTGGAAAAAGTTAGCGGCTGTTTTATTAATTCCGCTTGTCTTAGGGAATTTATTTTATTTTTTATTTCATGCCGTAAACCATCCTGCTCATAAGGAACCAGTTTATAATGAGTTGTTTGCAGCATTTGGAACCAGATCAGCATTAAAGCTTTCGGATGGGACTTCTGTCTGGCTCAATTCAGGAAGCAGTATTAAGTATCCTGATAAGTTCGAAGGAAATATCCGGTCTGTATTTCTCAAAGGGGAAGCATATTTTGAAGTTGAAAGTAATTCAGAGAAACCGTTTATTGTTGAGACATCATCTTTAAAGGTGAAAGCTACGGGTACCAAATTCAATGTTTCGGGATATACCCTGGCAGATGAGACTGAAGTGACTCTTGTTTCAGGAAAGGTGGAAGTAAGTCTTACCAACAACACAAAAAATATTGAGAGCACTAAACTTGACATGAACCAACATTTCACATTAAATAAAAGTAACGGAACTACTTCAGTTATAAATGAGGATACTTATAAATATATATCCTGGAAGGACGGGAAACTTGTTTTCCGGAATGAACCATTAAGCCAGGTTGTGAAAAAAATCAGCCAGATATTCAATATTGATATTGAGATTAAAGGAGAGGAAATTAAGAATTATTCTTACAGAGCCACTTTTCAGGACGAATCGTTGGCAGAAATCCTGAAACTGCTAAAAATGTCTTCCCCAATTAATTATATTGAGGTGAAACGTGATCCTTTGCCTGATGGATCATTTCCAAAAAAGAAGGTTATCATCTTCCCAGCCAAACAAAAAAGAATCTGATAATAACAGCTTAACTAACAATTGTTTAATATAAATCTAAATTAGAAGCCTATGTAAATACCTAAAATTCAAAAAAAACCTCAAAAAAAAAGGAAAAGTGCGGTAACACTTTCCCTTAAAGTCAGAGGATAACAAATCGATTCCTGATTACTTAATCCAAAATCTTATTATTTACCCTAACACTTCAAAAATATGAAAAAAAATCTGGATTACTATGGTCTTTTCAGTCCAAATAGTAATTGGCACAAAATCATTCTTACCATGAAAATTTCAATCTTTCTCATGTTTTACAGTTTGGTGAACATTTTTGCTGCCCCATCTTATTCCCAGTCAACAAAGATTTCACTCAATTTCAAAGATGCAACGATCGAAGAAGTCCTTAATAAAATTGAGGATGAAAGTGAGTTCTATTTTCTGTACAATCAAAAATTAGTTGATGTAACCCGAAAAGTGAATATTGAAGCAGATAAGGAACCTATTGGCGAAATTCTGTCTGATATCTTCAAAAATGATATAAGATTTATCGTCTATGACAGACAGATCATACTCACTCAAAACGATGCAAGTCCTGTTTCTTTGGTTCTGCAACAACAAAAGATATCCGGAACAGTGACAGATAAGTCCGGATCTCCTCTTCCTGGTGTAAACGTAGTTGTGACCGGAACAACACAGGGTACTCTAACCGATATAGCCGGTAAATATAGTATTGATGTTCCGAAAGAATCAAAAAGTCTTTCATTCACATTTGTCGGAATGGAAGCACAGGAAGTCATCATAGGGTCGTTAACCCAGATCAACATTACAATGGTTGAGTCTGCAATTGCTCTTGAGGAGGTTGTTGTTACTGCTCTTGGTATAAAACGTGAAGTAAAAGCTCTTGGTTTTGCTGCACAGAAAATTGGAGAAAATGACTTATCAGCTTCAAGGGAAATAAGTATTACCAATTTCATGACTGCTAAAGTTGCTGGTGTACAGGTTACAAAAACAGCCAGTGGAACTGGTGGTTCTACAAATGTTGTTATCCGTGGAAATAAATCTTTTACTGGCAGCAACCAGCCTCTCTATGTGGTTGACGGAATGCCTATTTATAATAACTCAAATGAAAATAAGTATAACGCTGTTGCATCTGCCGGTATAGATTATGGTGACGGTATTGGTGGCATTAATCCGCAGGATGTTGAATCGATGAATGTTTTGAAGGGTCCTGCAGCAACAGCACTTTATGGTTCACGAGGGTCCAATGGTGTAGTAGTTATTACAACCAAGTCGGGGAAAAATGCGAAAAAAGGCATTGGTGTTGAAATTAATTCAGGTGTGACATTTGAAAAACTATACCTGGTACCTAAATACCAGAACCAATTTGGTTCCGGATATGGTGATGAAGGTTATGCTGATCAGGGATGGGGTACTGACATCAATGGAGTTTTCTATCTCTGGCCCGATAATGGTCAGTTAGATAGCTGGGGAGCCCCTTTAGACGGAAAAACAAAGATACCGAATTGGTGGACTATGCCTTCACCTCTTACTTCATCCCAAATATGGGATTGCCCTATAAAAGATGTAATTCCTCTTGTTGCACAACCGAAGGATAATGTAAGGAATTTCTTTAATACAGGTGTTACTTATTCGAATAATTTGGCTGTAACATCATCAAACGACAAAAGCTCGATGAGATTATCAGCGGGGAGTATTAAAACATCAGGTATTGTCCCAAATGAAGAGATATCAAATAAATCGGTCAGTTTCAATGGGACTACCAAGGTAAATGAGATACTTTCCTTTGAAGCCAAAGTAAGCTATATTCGTACTGAAGGTGATCAGCGTCCGCTTACAGGGTATAGTGAAGCAAATCCTATGTATAATTTAATAAGTATGCCAAGAAGTACACCTCTTGATTTCGTAAAACAACAATATGAAATAACTAAAACGAATATCCGATACCCTGGAATTAATTATAATCCATATTATATGGTTAATGAGATAAAAAACCATGACTTTAAAGACAGGGTTATTGGATCAGCTTCTACAACTTTGAAATTCAACAGTTGGTTGAGTTTAATGGGCAGGGTTGGTGTTGATTTTTATAGCCAGATGAGGCAGAATACATGGCCTAAGGATCCCAGTTCCAAAAATTTTAACTCCCGACTGGGTCAACTGACACAGGAAATTGGTCGGATGCGCGACTTTAATGCCGATATAATGCTTACTGCTGACAAGAAGGTTTCTGATAACATTAGTCTGAACGGAGTACTCGGTGCCAGCGTTCGTACGTTTAGGGAAGATAATCTGTCAGTGGATGGCAGGGGATTTAAGGCAAAAGATGTTTATGATATTTCAAATTTTACTGATGTCCGTACAGGTTCCTATCTTAGTGAAAAAGAGATGCAGTCGGTATTTTTTACAGGGCAGATGGCTTATAAAAACTACTTATTCTTAGATGTTACCGGACGTAACGATTGGTCTTCAGCTCTTGGTGTCAATAACCAGTCGTTCTTTTATCCATCTGTTAGTACAGGTTTTGTATTTACTGATGCGTTTGACATTAAAAACGGCATTTTAAATTATGGCAAAGTTCGCGCTTCCTGGGCACAGTCAGGAAATGACTCCAGACCTTATATGACACTTGTAGGTTATAACCTGTATACTACGGGGTGGAATGGACTATCCTTTGCCTCCAAGAATGGAACGATACCATTGTTCAATTTGAAAAATGAGTTGACTGAATCAATTGAATTTGGTGCTGACCTGAGGTTTCTGAATAGCAGGATAAACCTTGATCTGACTTATTACGACGGGAAAACCTCAAATCAAATCTTAGAGTTAGGGATTTCCAACGCTTCAGGTTATGGTTCACAGCTTCTGAATGCAGGTGAGGTAAGAAACAGCGGTATTGAGGCAACTTTTGGAATAACACCGGTTAAATCAAATGATTTCAGGTGGGATATTAATTTCAACTATGCCGCTAACCATTCAAAAATAGTCACTCTCGATGGTAAAATCCAAACTTATCCACTTATTGAAAGTTCAGGAGGAGAACCTGGCCTTGCTAATATTGAGGCAAGAGTGGGTGAGGCTTATGGAAATATTATTGGCTACGCATATCAAAGGGCACCTGATGGGCAAAAAATAGTTGATGGCTCCGGTTCATATATTCGCGAAAGCAAATTGTCGGTTCTTGGCAACATAACACCTAAATGGATTGGCGGTCTAAATAACACATTCTCGTATAAAGGATTGTCATTAAATGTACTCCTCGATTTTAAAGAGGGTGGTAAAGTTATTTCAGCCACGAAATATGAAATGACAAGGAAAGGATTAGGAGAATGGACAGTGGAAGGAAGAAGACCTAAGGCAAGGTATGAACAAGGTGATGTTATTCCCGCAGGTTCAAATGTAGGCGACCCAATGCCGTATACCGGTGTATTGGATGGAGTTGTTGAAATTAAGGATGCAGGTGGAAATGTAACCGGATATGAGAAGAATACGAAAGCCGTACCAGGAATGATATACTGGGGCAATAGAGCCTGGAATGGAATAGCCGAAGAATTTGTTGAAGATGGCAGTTATATCTCGCTGAGAGAGGTCATGCTTAGCTATACGTTTAAACCTTCACTATTGGCAAAAACTCCAATTAGTGGTTTAACAGTATCTGCGTTTGGCCGGAATTTGATGTATCTTCAAAATGGGATGAATTATATTGGCGTATCTCCGGAATCTGCTCCTAATACAGCAGGTGGAGCTTCAGGAATGGAATCTTTAACTATTCCTTCAACCAGTACTTATGGTTTTAATGTTAAGATAACATTTTAAATCTTTTAATTATAGTAAATATGAAAAATTATCTAAAAATAATAGTTGCATTTGCACTGGTGTTACTTATGAGCAACTCGTGCACCAAAGATTTCGATCAGATGAACATATCAAGAAGTCTTGTTACTCAGGAAATTGTTGATATTAATATGATTTTTACAAAAGTATTGGCCGATGCAGTTGTAAACGGCGAAAATGGTTTCGGAGGCGTCTATTCCGGTATGGCGGCTGCAAATGCCTGGAATCCATTTCAGACTGGGGAAGCTAGTGGCGTATGGGATGCTACTTATGGCAATTTTGGCCGTAATTTAAGTGATATTGTTGATATTTGTACAAAAAGGGCAAATGCCGCTGACCTTGTAAATAATAAAGCCATTGCACGGATATTAAAGGTTTGGGTATTTGCAAGATGTACAGATACTTATGGCGACATTCCTTATTTTGAATCGTGCCTTCCCGTCGAAAAAGCAATAACAACACCTAAGTATGATTCCCAAAAGGATATCTATAATGACCTCTTTAAAGAACTGAAGGAAGCTGTTGCTGAATTTGATGCTGATAAAGCTAGCTATGGAAATGCTGATATTTTATATAATGGCGACATAGATAAATGGAAGAAGTTTGCCAATTCATTAAGGCTCCGTCTGGCATTACGTCTTCGTTATGTGGATGCAGCAGCGGCAACTGCACAAATGGCTGACCTCACTGAGGCTGATTTGATTACATCAAGAGATGATGATGCTTTCATTGCCAATATTACTGATTATCCTACACATCAAAACAGCCTGTATACCGATCTGGTTGCCCGACAAGCAACTGTTGTTAAGGCAAATGTAGGTAAGACACTTCTGGACATACTAAATAATAATAACGACCCTCGTTTAAGGGTATTTGCAGACACAGTAAAAGGATATTATCCACAAATTCCTGACTATCATTATTTAAAATACAGGGGAATGCCTTTACTCACTGGTGCTAATCCGGAAGAAGGATATGCATATGGAAATAATACTGTTTGCAAATGGACTGACCTGTTTTGGGTTGAGATTCGGAAGTTTTATTTGTTCAAAGCTTCTGAAACCTATTTTAATCTTGCCGAAGCTGCATTATTTAACATTAAAGCAGGAGATGCTCAGGCATATTATAAAAAAGGTATGGAGCTGGCTATGGCTGATACCAAAGAGATGTACGATGATGCTGTTCCGCAACTGAAAGATGTGGTTACATTTTTCAATTCCGGAAAAACACAGGCAGAGATCGATGCAGCCCTTACCAGTGATATTGCCCAAACAGCCATAACACAAGCTCAAATTGATAATTTTCTTAACACTTCTCCTGTAGTGACACTAACAGGTACTGAAGAGCAAAAACTGGAGCAGATTATTAATCAAAAAATGGTTGCCCTGTTCCCGATGGAGCACGAAGGTTGGTGTGATCAAAGGAGGACTGGATATCCCAGAATACTAGTAGGACAAGATAATGGTCCACTTCAGGGACATATCCCACGCCGGATGCCCTGGCCGGGATCAGAAAAACTTATTAATACTGCACAGTATAATATTGCTTTGGAACACATTGGCGGTGCGGGTAAAGATGAACGAACCACCAATATCTGGTGGGAAGCAAATCCCGATCCATTCAAAGTACACCCGGGTACAGTCGAAAAACGTTCTTCTCCATGGGTTTCGCAGTAAATAATTAGTTTAGTTGTTGAATGGAGAGAAAAATTTTGGTTGGAATAGTTAACTTATAATTAGAAAAGGGGTTAATTATTTGGTTTTTAAGCCCATAGAGGGCAAGCTTCTATGGGCTTTTTTTAAATGTAATTTGAACTATCAGATTTAATAATTGTCAATATAAGAGTATATTGGTTTGAGTAGAAGATATAAAAGTAGTAATGCAATAAAGTTTCTTAATATTGTAAAATAGTGTTTCCTATGGTTAAAAATTATATTCTTTTTCTAAAAGGCATTCTTTTTCTTATGGTATTCATAAGATTTAGTGATGCAAGTGCTGTCAGTGGAATGGATTCGCAGAAAAAACTGTCAGAGGACAGTATTGGAGGATTTGAAGCTGTTAAGTTCTTAAACTGGCAAAACCAAAAAGACAATAGGCAAACTTTTATTATAAATACCTGTATTACTGACTTGAATGAATTCAGAGAACTGGTTAATGCAGTAAGCCGGTTAAAGAAATTTGGCGCCGTCAGGATAAATATAAGTACACTGGCAGATAAGGGTTTTCATGAGATACCTGAAGGAGGTAATCCATGGAATGAGTATGCAAGCAATCTGGGAGCACTGTATAAATTCTTTCCAGATCCAAAGATTGCTCCATTTGTGCCTTCTGAATTTGTCATGAAAAACAGAAAATTACTTTTGGACAAAGCAAAAATTTTGCGCGATAATGGTATGGAGGCAGCTTTCTTTGCTAATGAACCGGTATTTCTTCCTTCTGCATTTTTTGACAGATATCCGCAAATGCGCGGACCTCGCGTCGATCATCCTAGAAGAAGTCGGGTTGCATGTTTTTCACCATGTCTGAGTGTTAAAGAAACACAGGATATGTATACAAATATGATGGCTGAATTACTTAAAAACGCACCCGAGGTAAAAGCATTTTATTTTAAAACCAATGACGCAGGATCCGGTAATTGCTGGTCCGATTGGTTGTATACCGGGCCTAATGGCCCCGGGCATTGTAAAGGAGAAACTACAGGAGAACGGATACAGAAGCTAATGTCAGCATTACAAGCAGGTGCTTCAAAAGCAGATAGCAAATTAGATGTCTATCTATCATATAGTCAGGGCTCTTCAAATTTTTCGGATGAAGAAAGAACTGATATTCAAAACCGGTTGCCGGGAAATTGTTATTTCAAAAGCACTCCTGCCCATGAGATGATATCATTAGGCAGTGATATAGGTTTTCTCTATCCGGTGAAAGGGATCTGTGATGTTTTTTCTTTGCTGGATGACTTAAAAAGGATTGATAAAAAATCTCCACAGACTCTATTTATCAGTTTTGGCTCTTACTATGACAGGGGAAGTGAAAGCAGTATTGTGGAAAAACTGATATTAACTTTACTGGAAGACCATTTGCTTAATGATGCGATGAATGATGAACCAGTACGGCAAAAACTTCATAAGTACTGTGTTGATTGGGCAGGTGATAAATTTGGAGATAATTTATATAATTCACTTACAGACTTAAATGAAGCCTTCAGGTATAAAGATTCCTACCTTAAAAATTTGTACGGGATTTACTGGGATGTTTCTTCAAGGATGATAAACCGTCCGCTTGTTGCTGCTCCTCAAAGGCTTTCAAAAAAGGAAGAGTCATATTTTCTTCCCTATATATTCAATGTCTCTCAGGATGAAGCACGGATGGATTATCTGGATGTTCACGGTGGGCGATGGTCAACCACTCCGGATTCAGTCAAAGCCTATGTTAATAAAATAAAACAGGTTTATTTAAAGCTTGAAGCCATATCAGAATCTGCTCCTAAAAATGATTTCATAAAGAAAATGGCGGTAGCTTTAAGAGTGCATGCAAGCCTCATCCGGAGTTGTGGTAATTTTGCCGGNGCACAGCAGTTAAGGGATAGTAACTTGTTAAAACTGAATGGTCCAATCCATCGGCCGGATAAAGAAAGTACCTGGACAGGGGACCCTGATTTGCTAAGGTTTAACGCGATCATGCGCGATGAATTGGACAATACAGTGGAATTAACAGATGTTTTGGAGCGGGGAGGTATTGATGCTGTTTGCCGCGCAAAAGATGATGTACATGAAGATTGCTTTCTGTTGAGCCCGAACATTATAGATCAGCTAAAGAAAAAGCGTAGAATTATGCTGGACCACTGGCGTGATATTGAAGATTATATGACAACCCCGTTTAAATAACATATCTGCTTAAAAATGAAAAAAATAAGTATAATTATATTCGTGATAGGCTTACTATTACTTGGTATCAATATTTTCGGATTGTTCAAATCAATGAGAAATCCTGCGGTTTATTCTGAAGAAAAAACATTGAGGAACAGGATTAATGATATTACAATAAAATATCCCGAAATAAAGGATTTGCTTGAAAGAAAGGAGAATGAATCCAATAAGGATTTTGCCATCAGGATAAACAAAGTTGTCAACGATGGTTTTATCCATTTCTGGAAAGCCCAGGGGACTGAAAAATACCATTTGAGAGTACCTTTCTGGGAAAATTACCTTTTATATGCTGCTTCCTATATCAGCCCCAAAAGATATAAACAATATGAATTCAGCAATTATAAAAAGAATCTTGAAAGAGGAGTTGGATTGTGTTCAACACACTCAACAATAGTAAAAGGTGTTTTACTGGAGAATGGGATTAAAGCAGAATTGCTGGATGTTGGCGGACATCATGTTGTGGTGAGAGCAGAACTCAGCGACACATCTGTTTATATTCTGGATCCCGACTTTGGTATAGTTGTGCCCTACGATACTGCAGCTATTTCATCAAATCCTGAATTGGTAAGAGCCCCGTATAGTGATATGGCTGCTTTATATTATCCCGACGCAAAAGATCCATATACTACTGATATTATGGTTGATATATTCGGAAAAAAGAAATATGTCTATACGGTTGAGAATTGGTTTGAATGTTTTTCTTATCCGGCTATATGGATTATTCCATTCTTATTGATGTTACCTTATGCCCTAATCCTGTTCCGAAAAACAAAATTCCGTAATAAAATTAAAAGTTAAGATTATGGGCAAGGTTATAATATTTCTGACTGTTATTTTTTTTACTTCAAACTGCTTTGCTCAATATAAAGCTGTAGATCACCGCAAAATTTCCGGAAGGGAAATACCTGTTAAAAATGCAGGTAATTTTGCTGAAGCAGGAGTAACATATGTTCTGACAAATGATATTTCAAGTGAAAAAAGTACTCTCTTTCTTGGTAAAGATGTAACACTTGACCTGAATGGGTATACAATAAAATATGCAGATGCAAAGTATGAACACATTCTGAATTCCGGATTTGAAGAAGGTTTGAAAGGCTGGGATGTTTCAAGAGCACCTGGTGCTAAAGTGATGAATACTGCTGATGTACATGTATTTCTGGGAGAAAAATTATTGAGTCTTCAGGCAGGTGATGAGATAACTTCACAATATATCAACCTGCCGGTAGCCGGCCGTTCATATTTCGCAATGTGTGGTATAACCGGAAGATACTGGCATGATATGAAGAAATACCCTGACGATGAAATGAAAGTGAGNGTCTANGTTGAAGATGAAAAGGGTAATGAAATAAAGTGTATGACAAAATATGGAGATGGGATCAAACAAAGCTGCCCGGTTGAAAAAAAGTCACCACGACTCGGAGGTGGATTTGTATATGCTCATCTTACCAATCTGCCAGCAGGGAAATACAGAGTACGCATCAAAGCAGACAATAACTGCCTGGTTGATGAGATTGATATACGTCCGGCAATGGATGCCGGTATAAGTATTATTGAGAAGACAACACCCCTGGCACATTACGATCATGTGATTATGGAGTCATACCCACCAGTTATTCCTGCATTTTTCGATTATACAGAAGATGTTAACACCGGCAAACCTTTGTCTTCATTGCCACAGGTAAGAGGTGCAGGGACGATTACTATTAAAAACGGAATATTAGAGAGCGGTTCACAAGGCATCCTCTCATGGGGTATCCAGTCTTCTGCACCAGATGTAAAAATAATTCTTGAAAATGTTAAAATAAAGACAAACGGAATAAGTTCAGCTGCTGCCGATATCCCATATGCAAATATTAGCAATTGCAGGTTTGAAGTTGATATGCCGTTTCTTATCCAGCGTCATGTCAGCCTGTGCTCTGTGATCATAAGAGGAAATAATGCTACAGAAATTTCGAATTCAGAATTTATCGGAGGTGAAGGTTGCTTGTCGGTTAAAGGTAAATATTCTCTTGTACATGATAATTTATTTGTTAATAATCAGACAGTTACGAACCATTATAGCATAATGGGTACAGGCGATAGTTCCAAAATATACAATAACAGGTTTGAACCTAAACAAGGTTCGGGTATTTATGTTTCAAGATATACTGAAGTCTTTAATAATATATTCAATATAGAGACATCACCACCAACCTGCGAATATGGAAGAGAAGAATACAGCACGGCAGCTATAAGACTTGGGGACTATCATGCAGAACCTGGTTCCCCTAAGGCTTCAGTCGGCAACAGGATTCACAACAACAAAATTTTTATAACTGCAAAAAATTTTCCCGATCCAGAAGAATTCATTCCAATGTCATGGGGAATTTATTACAGTGCCAGCGGAGGGGAAAATTATGTGTACGACAATGAATTTGTTGTTAACAAAACTGATACTTCATCAAAAGTAATTACAGCAGCCTTATATATCTGCGGTGGCCCTAAATACTTTGGCGGACAAATTTATAATAACCGGATAACTACCAATGTTCCTGCAGCCTGGGTTGCATCCATGTATGGTGGTGCATCAAATTCCAGGATCTTCAATAACACGGTAATCCCTATTGAAGGTGCAAAGTTTAAGACATTCAGAATAGGATATATGGGTTGCGATGATTGTATTGCGAAAAACATTGAGTTCAGATCCAACGAAATAGTTGGCGGTCAGTTTGACCTTGACATAACCAATCAGCAGCATAGTTATTCTGTATTCTGGACATATTCCCTGCACCTGGTTGATGAAAAAGGACTACCTGTGAAGAATGAACAAGTGACAATTCTCGATCGGAACAAGGCTCTTGTTACAGAGACAAAAACCGGTAAGGATGGGTCTTTAAGTGTTGAGTTGATGGAGTATTCAGCTCTGGGCAAAGAAAAAGTATATAAAGCACCGTATACAATTAGAGTACGAAATGTAACCGAAGAAGTTCTTTTAAATCAAAATACACAAACCTCACTTGTTCTAAAGGTTAAGAATATCAATTGAGACTATCATCTGAATAAAGTCCGATTCTCAGGAACTTTATCATATCCATTAAAGTTTAAGCCTCTGATTCTTCGGTCAGAGGATATTGACATCAATGCAAAACCATTGGTTTTGACCATATTTATCTATTCAGATAGAAATTTCATATATAATTTATTACCAGCTGGTGACAATATTTAATTATTTAAAGCCTGATTTATATAAATAATTTAATTTTAGATCAGATTTGGAATAATCAGGAATTGGCGAAGCATCAAAGGGATAGGGAGGTATTTACGTTAATTATGATAAGAAATTGGCTTTGGGTATGAATGGGCTAATAGTCTCAAAGGCTGTTTTTAATGATCATTCTGTTATGATTGATGTTGAAAGTTTCCTGTCTGATAAATTTCTTAAAATACTATGGACCAAAAAATATGCTACTGATATTATGATCGATGGCCGACCGGAATATATCATCATAAACAAAACAAAGGTTAAAGTCACAGGGACTTCAATCAACCTGAATGTTTTACCCGGGAAATATATTAGTGTTTCTGAACCAAAAAATTAACTTATCATGAAAAGAACATTTATTCTTATTCTTTGCCTATGGCTATTTCAATCAGTTTTTTCAGCGGACTGGCCGGTACTGAAAAAATATGATCAGGAACATGTCTATAAAATTGCTCTTCCGATTGGAGGCATTGGTACAGGGACAGTATCGCTTGGTGGCAGGGGTAACCTTCAGGACTGGGAAATCATGAACAGACCGGCTAAAGGATATAATCCCGGCTTCGGAAGAAATAACTCCGCATTTTTTACCCTCTATACAGAAATTGATGGCAGGAAAGATCTACGTCTGATGGAAGGCCCTGTGCCTTTTTACCAGTATGAAGGAGCTTCCGGATCGGTAGCAACTAACCATGGACTTCCACGATTCAATGAAGTATCTTTTGAGGCTGCATATCCTTTTGGACAGGTAAACCTTCGGACCCCTCAGATTCCGGTAAATGTAAAAATAAAGGCATTTAATCCCTTGATCCCAGGAGATGTAACGAATAGTAGTATTCCTATGGCAGTTCTTGACTTTGAGCTGACAAATACTTCAGATAAGGAGATATCTTTCACGGTATGTGGAACGATGCAGAATTTTATCGGGGAAGATGGTAGCAATGGAAAAGCGAAAGATAACAAAAACACTTTCAGACAGGATAAAGGTATCAGCGGGATTTTGATGGAATCAGATAGTGTTGATAAGAATGCTGAACAGTGGGGTGATATGACACTGGCTACTACTTCTGAGGGTAAATATTCCTACAGAACCGCATGGTTGCCAGAACGATGGGCATCATCAATACTGGATTTCTGGGACGATTTCTCATCGGATGGGAAACTTGAAAACAGAAAGGATAATGTTTCTGACAAACCAGTTGCTTCTCTCGCAGTAAGCAATGTCTTGCCACCACATAGCACAAAGACCATCAGGTTTCTTATTACATGGTATTTCCCAAACAGGATTGCATGGTCTGAGTCTCCGTTGAAAAACTACTACTCAACTCAATATTCAGGCTCCTGGGAGGTTGCTCTTAAGACAATCCCTTCACTTCCTTTGCTTGAGAAAAAGACAATAGAATTTGTAAGTGCTTTGTGTAAAAGCGATCTGCCTGAAGCAGTAAAGGAAGCAGCTCTGTTCAATATCAGTACATTAAGAACCCAGACATGCTTTCGAATATCTGATGGAAATTTCTTTGCATGGGAAGGATGTGATGATAAAACAGGGTGTTGCTTCGGAACATGTACTCATGTATGGAACTACGAGACTGCAACTGCTTTCCTGTTTGCTGACCTGGCGCAAATCGAACGAAAAATTGAATTTGGTGCAGCCGCAAACGCTGAAGGTTTGATGAGTTTTCGGGTCACACTTCCTGTTGACGAACCACAAAGCTTCATAAAAGTGGCAGCCGATGGTCAAATGGGTTGTATTATAAAACTATTCCGCGAATGGCAGTTATCAGGTGATGATGATTTTCTGAAATTATTATATCCTAAAGCAAAAAGTGCTTTAAGCTATGCATGGAAAAAGGGAGGCTGGGATGGAAACCAGGATGGGGTAATGGAGGGAGTGCAACATAACACAATGGATGTCGAATATTATGGGCCAAATCCTCAAATGACTATCTGGTATCTTGGAGCTCTGCGAGCCATGGAAGAGATGTCAGTATATATGAAGGACAAGGTGATGGCATCGAAGTGCAGGAAGCTTTTTCTGAGCGGAAGTAAATGGACTGATGAAAATCTGTTCAATGGCGAATATTACATACATAAAATAGAAGTGCCTGATAAAGAAAGCATTCCAAAAGAACAACTTGTGGGTATGGGGTCTACGGATTACGGGAATCCTGATTTCCAGCTTGGGGAAGGCTGTCTTGTAGATCAACTTGTAGGACAATACCTAGCACATGTCTGCGGACTTGGCTATCTGTTAAAAAAGGAAAATGTGGCAAAAACACTTCAGAGCATTATGAAGTATAACTATAAAGCTGACCTTTCAGACCATTTCAACGACTTCCGGAGTTTTGCACTCGGAAATGAAGCTGCACTCCTTATGGCTTCTTATCCGAAATCAAGGCCGGTAAACCCTTTCCCTTACTTCACAGAAGTAATGACAGGATTTGAATACGCTGCAGCCATAGGAATGCTCTATGAAGGGCAAACTAACGATGGGCTAAAATGCATCTCAAATATCCGTGCCCGATATGACGGACGGAAAAGAAGCCCATTCGATGAGGCTGAATGTGGTCATCATTACGGCAGAGCAATGGCCAGTTGGTCAGCTGTGCTCGCTATGACAGGATTTCATTATTCCGGAGTTAATAAAGAAATCACATTCGGCAACATTAACGGCAATTACTTCTGGTCAAACGGTTATTCATATGGAACGGTTCAGATTTCAGAAAATGAAGGTGCAAAGCAACTGATTTTGAGTGTTTTGAACGGCAGGCTTGATGTTGCAAAAGTTAAAATTGAAGGTATAGGCATATCCTCCTTAAAGAGTGTCAAAACATTGCAAGCCGGAGAGACCCAGTTGTTCAGTATAAAAATTTAATGATTAAAGACTGGAAATTAAAGATATAGTAACATAATAATTAATAAAATAGGAGGCTGAAAAATGTACAAAGCAATTCTTGGTTTTATTCTGACGGGACTTTTTTGCTCCAGTTTGTTTTCACAAACAACGAAATACAATGATCCATTGCTGAATTTTGGCATGGGGAGTCTTCCATTAATAATGGATGTTGAAACCCGTTTAGTATCACCGGAAAATCCAACCGGCGAAAAAGGAAAGGGAGGAATGGCAATTCCCGATACTAGTAATCCAAATTTGCCTTTTTCAAAATCAGCTCAACATCTTGGTCAGGGGTGGAAAGTAAGTCCTTTTATTAAGCCAAAATCGGGAGAAACTGTTATAATTATGGATGCAGATGGTCCGGGTATGATTCAGCATATCTGGATGGCAAGTGAGCCCAGCTGGATCGGAAATGGAAGGGCAGGGATATTGCGATTTTATTGGGACAATGAGACAGATCCTTCAATTGAAGTTCCATTGACGGATTTCTTTGCAGTAGGCCATGATATTTTTGCCAGGGTTAATTCATTAGCGGTTATAGTCAATCCGATGGCAGCATTAAATTGCTATTGGCCAATGCCATTCCGAAAGCATGCAAAAATCACATTTACAAATGATGGCGATAGAGAATTAGGATTGCTGACTTATCAAATAACATATGCTAAAGGTGAAATTTCTGATAACACTGGTTATTTTCATGCTCAATGGAGAAAATCCACTGTTGATCCTTCAAATCCTGATTATAGTATCGTAGACAATGTTAAAGGAAAAGGTAAATATGTCGGAACTTTTCTGGCATGGACACAACTGCATTCCGGTTGGTTTGGAGAAGGTGAGGTTAAATTCTATTTTGATGGAGATAAAAAGTTTCCAACAATATGTGGCACAGGAACTGAAGATTATTTTTGTGGTAGTTATGGGTTTCCTGAAGTATATACAACAGCATATGTTGGTAATACATTAGACAACAAGAATGCCAGTGACGGAGGACCGAAAAAATGGAGCTTATACAGATGGCATATTATGGATCCGATTTATTTCAATAAGGATTTGCGAATGACTATTCAAGCCCTGGGCTGGTATAATGGAAAACCCGGCGGATACAGACCTTTAGCAGATGATATCTCTTCCGTTGCATATTGGTATCAAATGGAGCCGCATAATAAATTTCCCAAAATTCCCGAGATCAAAGACAGATGGCCGAGGTAAATATAATTGCTCCTCCATCAAAATAAGTTCTGTCTTCACCGGAAGAGACAAAGATGTGTGAGATCCGGGAATATTGACCACATTTGACCGGTGTGATTGCATTAATTATAATTGCTAAAAATCAAATATCTTTGTGAAAATTTAATTGTTAAGCGGATCTGATATGAAATCAGAAGAAGATTGTACTTTCAGATTTATAATGGTAGTATTGTATTGAACGTCAACCTTTTAATGTTTGTCATGAAACTTATTGAATAAACGAAGCCAGTCAATGGATAAGGATTTGATTTTGATTGATAAGGCGAAACACGGGGATCAGAAAGCCTTCACCACCTTAATGAACAGGCATAGGGAAAAAATATATTATTATATTTTAAAAATGCTTAAAAATGTGCCCGATAGCGAAGATGTAATGATGATTACTTTTAATTCCGCTTTTATGAACATAAAAAACTTTAAACCTGATTACCCTTTTAAAACATGGTTATATAAGATAGCAAAAAACAACTGCATAGATTTTATACGAAAGAGAAAAGCTGAAATTATCTCTTATAGTGATGATCTGAATTATGTCTCCAATAAAGAATCTGAAAATCTTAATCCTGCTGAAACTTTGATCAGTAATCAGGCAATGGAAGTATTCCAGAGACACCTTGATAGCCTTACTGATTATCAAAGGGATTTAATTGAAATGAGATATTATTTTAATTGTTCATACAAAGATCTGGCAGAAATAAAAAAAGTAAAAGTATCGACAATCGGAGCACAACTAAATCGAATAACGGCTATGTTGAACGATATATTAAAGAATGAAAAGAAGGATTAATTACACATTATATTTCAGTAACTAAAACAGTAAATTAATACCAGTTTTGGTACTAAAGCAAAACCTGCTTTCTCTGTCGGTTGGTGGAGAAGGCTGCAGGAATTGGAGATGGCGGGATAAAAGTCGAATGCAGTTTAACTATTGAAGCATGTCCTTCCCTGGTAAACACACTATCATGTAGTGTTAATAAAAAATTAGTGGACTATTTGAAACCAATTTCAATTTTGTAACAATATTCTCCAATTCTCTTCCCTGCTTCGTTATACTCTCTTACTATTAAAAATACTTCTGCTAAAGTGAAATGTTTTCCATTAAGGGTAAACTACGTATATAATCTGAAAAAATCAATCCTGTCCGCGTTTCAAGGTCTGCAACCGTATAAATATAATCGGCTATTGAGAATTTATTTTTTTCTGATACCTTTTCAAGATTGGATTGATCTAAAATAAAGGCCACATATTCTGTTTTACGCCCTTTTTTGGAAATAATAAGTTTCCAGTATGCTTTCGGTATTTTGTATGTTTCCTTTGCTGTAAACATCCCATCCTTTACAAACTCATCCCGGAAAGATTCGTCCTGATCGGTAAAAACAGGTCCGCTGAAGCCAGACACTTTTTTTCTGATTTTTGCAATTGACCTTTCGAACTGTTCAAGGGAAAACCACCATTTAATATTCATTTGGTCACTTTGAGGAGTTGTGTTTGTCCAATAATTAGCTTGCCTTCTTGCAATCCCTGCAAAACTTTTTTCACCCCAACAGACGGTATTTGGACTTAGTAAATGGCCTCTATGCCAGCCACTTCTAATAAAATGTGCATTTGAAGGCTGAAGCGATACAGGCCAGGATGGATCAGGCATCCAGCGATCATTTCTTTCCAGTCCTTCATGGTAGCGTGTTCCATCAATGTTATAGGCAACATACCAGGCCATTCTTCTAACAGGATTCATTACGATACTAAAGTTTGCATAGTGTATCAAATCTGCGGCGCCCTTTACTTCCGGTAAGACTATTTTCTGATTTTTATTTAAGAAATATGGATTGAATCCTTTTCGGACATTCTCAAGTTTTGTTGGAATAACAAGATCTGTAATTCCATTGTACAAAACAGTGAGTTCAGAGTGCTCTTTTTCTCCTTTCCAATCTGTAAGTATGGTTGTTTCAATTTTACTAAATAAGAGAGGAATTTTACATTCTTCAATTTGAACCGGTATTAGTTTTCTTTGTTCCATTGCAGTACCTGCTTCTCTCCGAACCCATTCTGATTTGGCAGAACTATTTGACCAGAGAACAACCAATGCCTTTGAATGATTTAAGGCTTCAATTATTTCAACCTCATATTCTTTTCCGGCATGTATCCGGTCATCCTTCCATACTTCCCAGCCTTCCCTGGTTAATAATGCTGAAAGCTTGTCAGCTTTTACTTTATCTTTACGGGAATAGCTTATGAAAATGTCGACTGACTGATACTCTTGTTGCGGCATTTATTTTGAAAATAAATTGATTTTTTATTATTTCAATCCATACATTTTCTCTGCCAGATTAATTGCGTTAAGAATTGAGAATCTTGCATTTGCCCTAACAACAATTTTTGATAATTCACCTGATCCGTTAAGCCAGTTTATTAGCTGTAATAACCGGGTCTTGACAGTTTGAGGATTAATACATTTTGTCAGGAAAAACATTTGAATATGTGAGTTCTTCTCCCAGAGATAATATCCAAAGGAACCTTTAATTACAGTTAAGTCGGGATAACCAACAAGATTTTTAACCTGTGTTTCGGTTGCATTTCCATATATCGCAACAAAATGGATTATACCGCTTTTCTCCTTTTTCTGCTTGATCATTTCATGTTCTTCTATAAATGGCCTGCCGATCATATTACGCGCATCAGCCACCGACATATTATCCGGAATTGCATGGAAGGCTTTTATTACTGTTTCAAGACCGGCAATAGCGCTGAAAGTTGATTCCAATTTAGAAAAGAGGGCTTCCTGTCTTTCCGAATAGTTCAGTTTTGACCAATCAAGTGTTTCACCGAAAACGTTTAAACCAAGAACTTCCTCTTTTCGTGTTTCAAAAGACTTTTGGACTGCATCCAGAATATATCCTTTGATCTGTTTCAGAACAGTTTTCTTAAGCTCTTCTACAGTTGTTGCTGAAATATTCTCCATATGCCTGAATGAGCGATTAATATCGCCGGTAAATGAATCATTCTTCTCCTTTTCATGTCCTTCCAGTGGTAGTTTGAAGAACTGCGAAATGGACATTGCATAAGTCATCCCCGAAAACTCATTTATGGCAATAAGGAACTCATCATGGCAAATACCATTGGTAGAATTCGAGACTGACCATCCTGCTTCTCCGTTATATAATATAATAATTATATTACCTGAGCGTAAAGTATTTATACAATTATCAAAGGCATCTCTTGATAGATCGCTATTAAAACTTGCCTCATTAATCAGGACTTGAAGAACATTTTCTCCAAGAAAAGTCTCTTTTTCAAGTTCATCACGTATAAATTTCCTTAAATCGGTCAATGAATACTTATAATCTAATCCAACAAATGAGGAGTTGACACGACTTGATAAAAATACCCTGATTTTATTCATTTGGATAGTTTTTTATAACTTCATTTGAACCACTCAGTTACGAAACTTGAATTTGTCTGCAAATGTATCTGATGATCTAGTTAGTGTTTGAAATTTTTCATTAGCTCCTTAGCCATATCTTTCAGCTGATTTACTGATGAAGATGACATCATAGATGGCCACCAGTTGATATATCGTTCAAATTGCCTGTAAGTAGATTCCTGTGCAAAAAGTATATCATCCTGGTTTACTGACGGATTGGAAGCAAACGTGTATTTTGCCTTTGCAATATTACTGATGAATTGCGATGCTTTTCCCTTACTCGATAAAATTTCTTTATTCAGACTTGTTTTATTACCCGTCAATGTAAATGGAAATAGCAGATTAAGCTCTGCAAGTGTACCCCAGGCCCATATTATCTGCATCGGATCCTGAGAATCTCTGAGATCATCTTCAGCCAATATTCTGGCAATTGTTAATATGTCTTTTTCTCTGGATCCCTCTAATGATCCTTCGATTATGGCAGTAAGAGACAAATATTGTATCGCTGTCCAATGTTTTTTCTGCTTATCATATCCTTGAAAATACCACTCACGTGATGATGACAGTGCATCTTTCGATTCTTTCAATAAAGAATCTGCCTGGTCTTTTTTAAGATCAGCCATCCGGAAAAGATGTTCGGCTTTTCTTTTCCATGCACTTCCTAAAAGTCCAAAATGCTCTGTAAAGCGCTTGTTTTCAAATGTATTATAGGCTTCAAAAAGATCTTCAAGACCCTTTATAGCCATATCAAGACGAATTTTGATCATCTCAAAAACTTCTGCTACTTTTTCAGTTTTGATTTCGTTTCTATGCTTCAATAAATGATCTGCCCATGAATTGGCTGTTTCCATTGACTGAAGCAATACTTTAAGACGATTGTCTTTCAGTTGTTCAGCAATATCTTCAGGGAAACGAACATAAGCTACCAGGCTCGCCCAATCATGTGCCTCATCAGAATTAAATGCTAAAACCTTTCTTGTCTCATACAAAGCTTTCCGTGGATCTTCCGCCTCTATTAATAACTTCTCGTAGAGTGTGGATACTAACTTTGTCGATCCCTCTTTTGTAAGCGGNAATTGAGAAGCAAATATACAAGGTACACCGGATTCGTGAAGCTGATGTGCCAGACTGCCCGANGGGAGTGAAATACCCCCTTCATTACTGCTGTCACATGCCATAAGAGTTAATATTGCGGGGATAAGGATTTTTTCACCATCAATCTCCAGAATAGCATTNGCAATTTCATTGCCATTTGCATAATGAGCATTATTGGAGTCAATGTTGTCATGAAGCACTAATTTGAACTCATCTCCTCCATTAGAATCCTCTTTACCACCATGTGCCAGAATATGGATATATGTATATGGGTTTCCATCAGCTATTCCGGTTTTAACTACATCATTAATGGATTTGAGACTAGCCTTTTTTAATTGTGTTATAAGTGGGGCAAGATCTGGGACTGGTTCTGCATTATTTTTAATCGGACGTGCATAATGTTTCAGAATATCAATGAGTAAATTAAAGTGATCCTCATGTGGAACTGTCCCGGCAGGGTCAGCCCATGCAAAAAGAATATGAGGCTTGTGTGGCCATAAGTATCGGGTAGGGGCCACTTGCCTGACCTCTCTTGTCAGAGTTGTAAGACGCTGGGGATTAAGCAAAAATGGTTTCGAAAGATAGCCTTGAAATCCTTTTGGTGTAAGAGCTAGCTCAAAAGGCAACTGGGCCAATTCTTTAGGTGTAACAACCAGCCTTAGATGAAGCCAATCATTTGTTTGCCCTTCAGTTTGTAAAGGTGTAATATCATCCAGAATTTTTGTTATGAGCTGTTCAAAGAAATGGATCCCTTCCAATCTTGACTTTTCACTCGAATTGACATATCTCAGCTTTTGTTTGTATCTGATGAATGTGTTCTGATCACATTTGACAGTGAGGTCTGCAGGTGGATGACTACCACACAGTGCAATATATTTTGTCTTTTTTGAAAGGTTATGGCCATACGGACTTCCCTGTCTTAATATTTCAATAGTTACAGTGTGCATTTTCGGGAATTTTGAAATAAGTTATAATGATAATGAATTAATCAAAGGTCATCTTCCTGAGGCAGCGCACTATTGAGCATTTCAACTTCTGCAGGAGCCTTCTTCTCTTCGTCAGTCAGGAAAGCAAGATGATTTGGGTTAAGTTTTAACCTGAAAAGTCCCAAACCGATGATACCGGATTTTCCATGGACATTTAATCCCAATTCTTTTGTTGTACCTAAGTCAAGAGAGGCACTGCCCGCTTTTAGGTTTTTCAGAGCCTCTGCATTTCCACTTAATGTTAATTCCGTATTTGCAGATATTGTGGATACAATTAAAGGATTAATAGCATTATATACCTGGTAAACAACCTTCCATCTTCTACCCCAGTTTTTAGAATCCCTTAGTTTTATTGCAACCTGGTTTACATTCTGTATCTGGCTTACCTTTATAACAGGAGCTTTAACCAGGAAAGATTTTTCATTTTTAAATTTATATTTGATTTTGGCATCAATAGCTCCGGATGGAATTACATCAACTTCAGTTCCCCCGGCAAATTTTAAAGTGGTCGTATTTTCAGAATTATAGCCAATTGTAGCTTCCGGACCATCTGCTACATCAAAAGAAACATTATACTCCTTAATGTTTCCCATTTTGGTAAATACTCCGGCAGAAATAATTCCATAATCACCAAGCGTAAATGTGTTGGTAACTGGCAACCATGCCGCATTTACTTTTAATTGCTTCTGGATTATTTTGTTAAATTCTCTAGGAATTCCCATGATTTTGGGTTTTTAATTATTTATACTTTTGAATTGTTCCTCTGAACAATATCTAAATTACCTTTTAATAAAATCTTTAGTGCAGTTGTCAGTTGAAAAGATCAACAATCTTCTTTAATTGAGAGATCTCCGTGTTTCTTTCCTTTCTGTAGGCTATTATTTTATCAAGATTTGCTCTGGTAGTGGCAAACATCCAACTTTCTTTTGCCAATGGCTTGGCTTCGTAAAACAACTCTTCAGCTTCCACAAATTTATTTTCAATTATCGCAAGTTCGAGCAATGTGGCATAGTCCCAGTAATCAGGATCTTTCCGTTTCATTTTTGCTTGTACAGCATATTCCACTGCAGGTAACAAACGCAGCGCTCTATCCTTTTGGCCTAATAGTTCTAAACAAGTTACATAATTTACTCCGGGGTAGGCATCCCTGGGATCAGACTCGAAACCTTTTTCGTAATACTTCATTGCATTTTTCAACTGAACTTTAGCCTCTTCTGTCTTTTTTTCATTATACGCCCTTTCAAACTTGTCCTTGTATATTCTGCCCCAGATACCATATGACTCGCTGCTTGCTTTTCCTCCAGTTTCTAATTTCCGTAAGATATCTTCGGCTTTATTGATCATCACCTCGTCAACAGGTTTTGTTTTGCCACCGACCCGATTAAGGACAAACGCGTATTGTTCCTGAACCATAACAGTTTCGAAGACATATCGAGGCAATTGCTCAATGAACAGCCGCATTTCGTTAAAGGCATCTATATTGCGATATGAGATCATAATATCGATTAATACCGCAGTTTCAATATTTTCAAGCGGCTTATACTTTTCTACTACTCTATTTATTGCTCCGATCCTCAGAGCTTTTATTTTATCTTTATCATTATCAGTTACACTACGGGCATAGGCCAGTTCTTCTTTAATTACCTGATCATATTTTACTTTTTCTCTGAAAACATCTGTTTTTTCGTGGGCAACTGAATTTTGGAATGCTATCCCATTAATCATATCATACAAAGGACTATCGGTTGACCTGATTTTTTTTGCATGCGATAAAATTCCTGCTAGTTTATTTATATCATTTTCTCTATCGCATAAGTTAAAATCTTTGTCAACCTGGTAAGAAAATGTTCTGTCCGGACCAATATCAAAAGGTAAAGGAAAATGAGAGGATGCAATAATGGGAATAGTTGTATACGGCTTTACTGCATAGCGCATTCCTAATTCATAATAAGCATTTGGGTTCAGATTCGTCAGATCGGCGATACAGAATTCGCAAAGGATTATTTTTTCATACATGGTTTTGTGAATGGCACCAAAGCTATCTTCTTCGCGCTCAATTAATGGTTCCATTCCAGCCCTGATAATGGCAGGCTTTACCAGTTCTTCATATATCCTGTCGAAATCGATCTGTTGGACAGGATTTTTTTGTCCTTCGATATACTTTGCTTTCAGATCATTCAGATTGTCTTTTTTACCGAAAGAGGTAATTACAAAACAATAAGGATTCATTTTGTCATTTTTTTAAATCAAAAACTCGAGGAAAATCAGCTGCTTCTATGTCTATTTCAGCTGCTGCCTGGCCAATGTCGTAAAGTAAGCTGCAATTCCGGGCATTGCTCATCTCTTTTAAACTATTGACATCCTCATCTGTAAATACACGTAGTCTGGATTTATTAAGTTCTTCAACTGATAAAACTTGATTATACCGGTAATATGTCAAAAGCGGTTCTTTAAACAGGTTTTCATTTTTAAGATCGCCTATTTCCATATCGATCAATTTACCCTTTGGACAATTGGATATCCATTGTAAAATAGTCTGGTTATTCCAGCTGGCATCGCTCATTAGCATTGAAGGAATTTCAGTTGCCCAGCTAAGCACCCAATTATCTGTCACTTCTGTTGTTTTAGAAAAATATTCTGAATTACCTGTACCTATACTGATTAATAATAGCTGATCAGCACCAGTTGGCCATTGATAGCCAAATCCTTTCATTGTTGCAACTTTAATCAGCTCGAGGGCAGGATTATTGGCCATACTTACCCCGCCATCGACAAACGCGCCCGTAATATCGTTGCCAACGCTTAAGAGCTGGGGAACGAAATAAGTCGGGGCAGCAGTACTTGACCTGACAATTTCCCACAACGGCATATTCTTATTCTGGCCAAGGTCAGAATTAAAAAACTTGCCTTTTGGATTATTATGAAATAACCATATACTATTAGTATCAGCACGTTTTGATACCACACAAAGACCAGTCAGAATTTTATCGCTACCAAGAAGAATATCACCGAATACCTTCTTTAACTCGTTTTCAAGGGGTTTGTGGTTGTACCTGGCTTTCAGATACCTGAATGTTTCTAATGGATTCCACCAATCATATTTCTCTCCGAATATTTTTTGGCCGAGTTCAAAATACTTTTCTTTAATTTCACTTACCTTCAGGCCAATAGCCAAAGCAGCAGCGATAATACTTCCGGTACTGGTTCCTCCAATCATATCAAAATACTGATATAACCGGAATTCTTCAGGACTTATTATTTTTTTGTGGCGATCGCGAAGAATATCCTCAATCTTTTGCAGGTATCCGAGCGTGAGCGCTCCACGGATACCACCACCGTCAAGGGAGAGAATTCGTTTCATTGATTGGAATTGTATTCTTTTAAAAATTAGAAGATTTTACTGACAACGTTTTCTTAATTCGATGAATCCATTACTAATAAACCATTTTCTATTTATTTCTGATCCGGGTGAGAAAATACTTTGCCATTAAATATTCGTAATAAGAACGATGTTTAGTACCAACGCACTCTATCATGTATTTTTCAAAGCTCCGATTATCTTTTTCAGCTCCTTTTTTCAGACCGATATAAAAGTAGGCTTCGCATCTCATTCCCGTTAAAGGGCTCAATCTGCTGAACGGATGGTTTAAAAAGGCTGCTGAATCAATTAATGGCTCAATGAGAGCCTTTTCAGGGACTTTTCCAAGATAGTAACCAATCAGCATCTCTCTCCAGACATTTATGTCGTTATTTTCTAATCTTGTTTTCCATGTCGATGAATCTATTGTTTTCCATCTCTCCATTAGCATTTCTTCTGCATGAAGATTCTTCCCGGCAACTGACAAATGATAAAACAATAGCATCCGTATATAATCTTTGTATTCATGACTGGTTTCAAAAAACTTATTAGCCAAATTTTCCGCTTCATTGTTTTCCGTTAAGTTCAATGCTAGTGCTAAAATGAACAAATATGTTGGTTTATCAGGATAATTGGAATGTAAACTATATGCCAATTTTGTTGCCTGATCTATATCATAATCATTTAATAACGCAGAAAATTTCCTTGATAAAAGATATTCGTTATTTGGAAATTCACGTAAACCTTCATTAAGAGTTTCATAACTTTTTTTAATTTCATTATTAGACTCATAGAAGTCAAACAATTTGCTGATAATCTCTCCCTGATCCGGCCAGTATAGGGTTTTTTCTAAAGGCAATTTTTTTAGTAAATCCTCAAGTTCTTTAATTCCTAGTTGATAATATTGATTTGTACTTGCATTAATTTGATATTGTGTCAAATTATAATAGGTAAATCCTTTTACATAAGAAATCCATGCACTTAAACGATTTCTATCTTTTTTATCTAACTGATAGATCAATATCCTGGCTTTATCCAGATGCTCTAATGCAATTTCAGAATACTCAGATTGTTCTTTATAAGATTGCAGAAAAGCACCTAAATAATAATTGATCCAGAAACTCTCTGGCTTTATATTAGCAATTTGAATAGCCAAATTCCAGCTCCATCTGTAATTATTAAAATTTTTATTCACCATATCTAATAATTCCAGATATGGTCTAGCCAATTTTTCTATGTTCCATGAACCAAATGCTTCATGAAAGAGGGAATGTATATTTTCTAAGTATTTTGGATTATATGGATCAGATTTATTGAGCTGCAAACCAAAATACCCCAATAAATACTTTTGATTGGCATCTAATTGGGTTACATCATATTCATTACATATCTGTAGATAAAGTTTTTCTGCTTTGGTATAATTTTCTCGGTCTAGGTAATTAAATAATAATATCAAATGTTGTTTAATTGACTTAATATCTGAATCTTGATATTTTTTATAACTAGATTCTCTTTCCAGATAATCCATTTCGTTTGCTTTCAAAACCAGTGTGTATTTAATTGAACCTGGCGTTGGATAATTGTTTTTTAGTATGGCAGTAATATCAGTACTTTGGGGCTTTCTAGAATCAGTTAAAACTGAATCTATTGCAGAATTGTGTTTTTTTGCTTGTGTAGTACTATAATACTTTTTAGCTTCCTCTATATTACCTTTATTTAGAGCTTCATTGCCCAATTGGATAAGACTGTCATATTCTTTTTGTAATAGCCGTAATGCATTTCGCTCTTGTATTGCAACAAGAGCCAGAGAATCTGATTTTAATTTGTTTTTCTTGGCATCATCTTTTTCTAGAGAGGCTATGTTTCTTTGCTTTTCAGCTTCCTTTGCAAGTGAATCAGATATAGTCTCCTGTTTCTGTGCTGCATCTTTTTCTTTTTGGGCAAAAATTTTCTCATTAATAGCAGCCTTAGTAAGTGAGTCAGATACTATATTTAGTCTGGTTAGCTCAATACTTCGCTTTCTTAGAGACAAATTCATTGAATCAAGGTCATTTGAATATTTCTGTATTTTTCTATCCTTATTCTGTATCTTCCCATTTTTATTTAATAATATTAAGAAACCTAGAATAGAGATTAGAGCAATAAGTATAATAAGTGGGGCAGTAATACGGATGAAATATTTCTTCAGATTCAATGAAGCTAATCGTTGATCGCGATGTTTCTTAATTGTATCAACTAAAATATCATGAATAAACTCGATGTGTTCCCTTCCGCCCCATATTTCTTTCCTGAGTACTCTTATATCTATTAGCTTTTCAATGTCCGATTCTTCAATAAATCGGGACTTAATTAAATCGCTTTTGGGTTGAAGTTTCCGATGATCATCTTTGGTCAATAAATTCTCCTCTAAAAATTCTCTTCCCTTCTTACTAAGAAAACTGGTTGATTTAGTGTAATAATCTTCTATGATGGTTTCAATCTTAATATTATTAAGCAATACAGATGTAATTTTTTCCTGTTTTGTTCTGATTCGAAGTTCGTTAATCTGATAACATACTAAACTTAAAAGAAATGGTTCAATTTCGATTTCTTTATCACTTACTTTGATTTCGGAGGATAGTTTACTTGCATCAGTAATCAGTTTAATAATTTTTTTTGCTTCAGGCTCCTCAATTATTTTTCTTCCGGGTTTGATAATTGCTTCCAATGCCTGCTGATCATTCATGGGAACTAAACGGTATCTGCTTTTTTTCAGGGAAGGAATCAGATTGTTTAAATTTTCTAACTGTGCCAGATAATCTTCTCTTAGACTGATAAGTACACGGAAATTCTGTGTGTCAGTTGAAAATGGGAATTTGCCATCTTTGCATTTGTTTTGGGCTTTAACTGGAACCTGGTTCTCTATAAGATTGGCTAATTCTGAAACAACATCACGAACTTGTTCCGGATAATTGCTGCCGATGGTAAATAATTCTTCAAATTGATCAAAAATCAGAACTGGCTGGGCATAACCATGCAATATTTTTATTTCGTGAAAATATTCCCATAATGTTCTATCCTTAAAATTAATAACTTCATTATCGATTTTATTAAGTTGTTCGTAAACATTGTCTTTTATCCCTTCAAGGATAGTTTTCCTGGCATCACCAAAACCCAATCTCAAATTGATTGGAAGAAAATCGAGGTTTCGTAAACCAGGTATAATCCCGGCATTAATCAACGATGTTTTTCCCAACCCAGATATACTCGATAATACAGTAACATTATAACTTCTTATAAGCTTGACAAGTTGATATATATCATCATCTCTTCCAAAAAAAAAGGATTTGTATTCCTCTTTAAAAGCAGGTAATCCCAGGAACGGATGTTGTTCGTCAAGAATGATCTTTTGAGTATCTTCTTTGTTTGTAGATTCATCCATTTTTTATATCGGTTTAAGACATTGTTTAACACACTGGATGAGTTTCTGAGTACTTAATTTATCGATTGTTAATTTTCTAATCACCTCCGGTATTCTATCATCGGTAACATTTGTGTCGTCTAAAATTATTGGTTTGATAAAGGAGTTCGGGTCAGTTTCATCTTCTTTTACTTTCCTTCGAGAAATAGCCAGATCCCATTCAACTTTGTATGTGTAGCAATCCGTATTCAATGAATTTTGCGAGATAAAGGCAATAAATACGACACTATTAATGATTTTTTTTCTAATAAGCATATTATAGGAATCTCCTGATTTTAATTCCTGTTCGTCAAACCATACATCAATACCCTGCGCCCTAAATTCATCCCTGACCAACCTGACAGTATCAACATCTTTATGATTAAAACTCAAAAAAACTGAACCTTCATACCTCTTAGATATAGATTCTTCTCTTTTAATCCATTTATCATATAATTGATTTATAAAAACTAAAGGATTTTCAAATTGTTTATCAGACAAATGAATAATCTGTGTTTTATACTGTTCCAGAAAAAATGAAAGTTTTGAATCCTTACAAATATAATTATCAGCAATAACTTTGGTAACATTACTGATTGTAAACCTCTCATTTGTTATAATTCTAATGAAGAATCGTAATAACCAGTTAGGGAAATCGCATCCNAGAAATAAAATGTTTTTGCNCGAAATATTATCAAAAAGTAGTCTAGCTACCTGACTCTCATTCTTTAGAGAATAGATGTATTCCAGAATTTCTTCATCAGTAATTGCACAACATGCTCCTGTCTTGCAGATATTCCCGAATATCTTAAATACTGTTGTGACATTCTTATTATTTATTGGTTTTTGCGGCCAAGAATCTGCTCTTAACGGGACCGAGTAATCGATTTCTGATATTTCATGATTAACAAGTTCTTTCTTAAGTACCTGTTCAAAAATATTATCAAATGTTGTAGAAATATAAAAGTTAAAATCTGTAATTCTTGCAAGTTTCTGCAATGGTTCGATAACAAGATTGTCCTCCTCAATTACTTCATTAAACATTTTACGAATGTAAGTATCAAGAAACTGTTCATTCTTATGTCTTAATACAAAATCCCCTAAATTTAAATTGTCAGTACTTACATTAAGCTTTTTACTTAGCTTAATTGTTATATAATCATACAATGGAATGATTTCTCCATTTTCTTCATTTTTCACAAGAATTAATTCGTTCCCTATGACAGGTATGACTAGATTGTCTTTGGAGAGATCAAGGAACATTTCCCAATTAAATTCCTGACTCATATTCTCTTTTGTAAAGGTTCTATATACTTGCAATTATAAAATGGTCATGTCAATGATCATGCATAAATTCACTGCGGAACATTTTATTAAAACCTTAGCCGTATATCCAATATACAGACTACAAAAAAAGATTCTTTTACTTTCTATCAAAAGGTAGAAAGAAAATATAACAAAACCAAAAATAATAATGAAGAAGGTTAAAAATCAGACAAATTTTGGCATTAGCTCTAAACAATAACGCATTATTTTCATCATAAATGACCAGGATCACCTTCAAAAATGAATCTTAGTGGATTACCTATCAGGTGTGGGAACTTATTAGACGTTCTCCTATTTGTGAGTAAAGCCAGCATTTCTCCTGGCCTCCAACTCGGTGACAATTGACATGACACCATCCGCAACATCTTTACATGCCCTGTCGTGGTTTGTCCATTCAGTGATTGGTAGCCCATCCTTTGGCAGAGCTTGGAGATGTCCAAATGGGGATATTTGCCAGTTGCATGGTCGCAGTATGACGGGAATCACTACAGATACTCCCTCTTCATGTTGCAATAACGCTTGCTTCATTTCGGTTTCATAACAGTAGTCTGAATCAAAGAAATTTTGACTGACCAGAAGAAGAATGATACCTGAAGTTCTCAGATGGTGATCGATCTTTTCATTCCATTCGGAACCGGGCGGTATTTCACGATCATGCCACTTATTAATAAGTCCTAGACGATCATAGAGAACGAGCTGTTGCCGAACTTGGTGCATCAACTCTTCGTCCTCATGTGAGTAAGAAAAAAAGACATCAATCATAATAGCTATTATTAATTGTTAAAACTGCGTAACTACTTACTGGACTGCAGATTATTGCTCTGTAACTCCTTTTGTTTTTGTTAACCAAATAGTTAAGGATAATACTATTGAATAATTACTTCAAAACAAAACCCTTTAACCTTGATACAAAAGCTAGATAAAGATTATGACAAAAACAAAAAAATGACAGATCCTGTAGAATAATGCATAGCAGATTGTTGGCCAGAAAATTGTATCAATTAAAATGATAGTTTTTGATAATTAATTATTATTAAAGTCAATCAATTCAGGAATTTGAAATCAGGTAAATACTCCATTTTTCATCCTGACCCAAATCATAGTTTTTGTGTCCCCTGGATCATACTAAAATCGTTTAACTTTGGTATCATGTTGATTTGAATCAACTTTTACGGCTTTTCTTGTGAATGGCATTTAATGTCTTTTATTATCAATGAATTGAACAGTTTCATGAGTTTTAGAAATATATTCAGGGAAATTTATTAAAATGAACTCTTCTATATCCCGCTGATTTTTAGCAACACTTTTTGAATGTGATATTAAGTGAGTATATGTATTATTATTATCATCTGAAAAGGGATTAGCAGAAAACAAATATTCAATTGATTTCTTTTTTTCTCTGCGTAAATTTTCAGATTCTAAAAATAAGACTATTAAGAATTGTTCAACAAGTACATTTCCCAATGCAAGATTTTGCCATTTGTTCCAGAGAAGAGAGTTTTTTTTGTGTAAAACGATTTTTAATGCTGAATGAGAGTATTCCTTAATTAATTTGAGATCATTCCCCCCGAATATTCCGCAACATGCTGCTTCAAAATTTATTCTTGAAGAAGTATAATTATTCCAAATTTCAGGTAACCACCCCCCGTTTTTCCTGATAAAATCTGTAAACTCCTCTAGTTTATAATATGAGTTTCGATCGTACTTATTGAAGTATTCCGGACTTTGGGCAATAATATCCGCATTATTTATTTTATCCGGCAGACCATCCCAAAGATAAACATCACTGTCAAAATGGATAAAGGCTTCATCCTGTAAACTATAAGTTAATATTTTCCCTATAGCCCACCAGTTTGAATTGACATTATCTATCTGATCAAATATTACATGAACCTTTTTAAAATGTAGTCCCAGAATATCAACAAGCAGATATTTTCCTAAATCATCGGTATATAATTCATTCTTTTCATAGAACCGGCTGATAGTCTTCACCGAAATGATCCAGGAATAGAAATAATGATGTAATGACCATAATCCGACTCCTGAATTATTAAATATTGGTTTTGTCCAGAATGACCAGATTGCCTTCATCTTTTGCACGAAATGAATATATATTTTTTCTTATGTTAGTCGTACCGATGCCAAATGCCGGGGCATTAAGTTTATTTCTGAATTTTCCAATATCATAAAAATAGTAACGGTTTTCTGGCCACTGCTCCTGTTGCGTAACTCTTTTTTTAATCCAGTCATCAAATAATATCGATTTGGATGGATTCAGTTCAATTATTAAATTGTTTTCAGAATCTTTTTTCACCAGTGGATAAAGGCTTAAAAATTCCTCACCTTTAAAGGTGTTTTGACCACTGTCGGTAATTGGCAGTATTGCCACATTTTTACTGAAAGCATCCATATACCCGCATTCCCATGGCATCCATTTTGAAACATTCTTTTCTTCGGTTGTCACATAAATGAGACATTTTGATTGTTCAATTTTATCTCTTATTGCCTGAGCTGTTTCCCGGTTAATATCTTTCCTTGATAAATTTTCATTACAAATCCAGTCTACATAAACACTATAACCTCTGATGCTCAATTCAATAAATATTACTTCAATGAACTTTCTGTCTTTATATCGGTGTGAAAGGAATATATCATATTCTGAATACTTCAATGTTTTAAAACTGTTTAGTATAGATGTCAGACTGATTTTACGTTTATTCAAATGATTTTGAATAAAGAACAAATCATTTTTTTTAAAAGCGCTGTTCATTTAGTGAATATAAAAAATTGTGTTCAATATGGATAACTGATTCATTGGGATCAATTTGTTCATATAAAAGTATTTACTTTTTATATTCCATATTAATACGATTTTTAATAACGGACAAGATTATGCAGAAAATAAATAAGTTACTTGATTGAGAAACTATATTCATGTGTACAATTAATCATTTTGTTGTCTTTTTCCTCTCTCTTTTTCCTTTCTCTTTTTCAGAAATCTTCTCCAGAGCCTCTTTAGCTGAAAATCTCACGAATTGTTCCTCATCATTAAGCAATAATTTCAACTTTGCGATTATATCTTTATTGCCAATTCCCCATTTTCCAAAAACCTCACATACAGCTCTTCTTACTCCCCAGCTTGAATCACCTGACTGTTCTATTAGTTGATTAACTAAATCAATTTCAATTTCAGGATTATAATTACCTATAATCTGCACAACCCGTTCTCTTACAAGATATTCTTTTTGCTTCTTCAATCCATTCTCAATAAGAGTTTCTTTGGCTTTCGCTGAATCTATTTTATATAGCGCAACAAAAGCATCTCTTAAAATATCCGGATTCTTTTCAATTTCAGAAGTTCTTTTAATAGTGTCAAAAGACTCAACATCGGCGCAATCTCCTAAAAATTTTATAGCGTAATGTTTAATATGACTTATTGAAGACGACATGGCGAATCTTTGTTCTTCAATATCATCATTGGTTGTAATATATTTTATTTTCGTTTTTAATTTAGAATAGTTTTCACTGTTAGGAAATAGATTAGTTATAAATTTAGAAAGGTTATCCCTCAGATCTAATAATCCTGTCTTTGTATCCTGATATGGAATCATTCTATTGTGCATGATATCGAAAGGTATATTACTCGGCTCCTGCGTGATATGAATGATAATTTTGTTATGACAATGTGCTATACCTAATTCAAAAAAGACATTAGGACTATTGTAAGAAAGATCACAAACAATCAGATCGGATACTTGTATCATCTCTTCAACCTGCTCAGTAATCTTTCCAATATTTGTCATTTCATCAGCTCGTATGCATCTGAATCTATGAATTTCAAGTATTGGCTTAATGACCTTCTCATAGACAATAGTTAAGTTTTTATCAAAACACATTATTACAAATGCAGTTAATTCTGTCTTGGTTTTCATAATGAATTATTTTTATGAGTGCACAGGTTATTTTCAAATACTGGTATAGTCTTAAACTCTTAATTATTGCATAATTGATCTAAAGTTAAGAAATATTCTTTTTTTGCTCTCAATCCTACAGGCCATTTTTTAGCTTGATAATCTTATTTATATTAATAAATACATTGGCTTAAGTACTTGAAATATTGACGATATAATTAATGATTGAAAGAAGCTGATTACTTCCGCAATGAATAGTTTGAATTAAGGATTTCCTGGTCCCTTAACTTCAATCCGGCAAATAGAAGACAAACACCATTCTGTCAGATGGTTTTTTTGGGTTACAGGCGGGGGTCCCAGCGGTGATCCCTTAACTTCAGTCCTGCAAATAGAAAACATACATCATGCTGCACATGGTTCTTTTGCTTTTTCAAAAACCTTTTGAAAACAAGTTTTTAACGGTTTCCTCAAAGCAAAAACCCCCTTTCGGGGGTGGTTGTTTTCTGCTTGATCGTGGAGCTGGCGGGAGTCGAACCCGCGTCCAAACACGGAAGTCATATGCTTTCTACATGCTTATTTCTGCTTGATTTTCGTGACCTGTCAGCTGCAGAACAACCTAACCTGCCCTTATTTCCTGTTTGTTTCGCCATCGGGTCGGAACAACCTTCAGACTAGCCCCG